>Ga0228535_1000080_pt1 | contig 285112 bp, 268 predicted proteins | sample SJ1metagenome_FD_168457 | JGI IMG/M metagenome (GOLD analysis project Ga0228535, IMG submission 168457) | Enriched culture of PCE-dechlorinating microbial communities from Ithaca, New York, USA - SJ1 | ecosystem: Engineered > Modeled > Simulated communities (microbial... > Unclassified...
ATCCACCTCTTCCCATTCCGAACAGAGAAGTTAAGCCCGTTTGCGCCGATGGTACTGCTATACCAAGTGGGAGAGTAGGTAGCCGCCATCTTCTAAAGCCCGATGAACTTTCATCGGGCTTTTTTTTATACTATATGGTAGCTTTGCATACTTAACTCTTGAGCTGTATAGAGCGTGTATAAATGGCTATTTAATGGATAATCCCAACATCCCAAAGAGTGCTTTATCTCTCCTCCAAAACCGCTTTTAAAACGATACAACCCATACATAGGGTGAGATTCATTTGCTGTCGGCGAAACACCGAACATATCGTATTCTGTGCATCCGCACTGCTTTGCAAAATTTATTGCAAACCACTGTAGTGCGTAGGTTGCCATTATCTTTCTTCCCATTTCAGACGATGCTCCATATAGATATGTTGCTCTATTATGGCTTATAACCAGGAACATTGCCGCTACAGGAGTACCATAGTACTCTGCTATTAAAAGAGAGACATCGGCCGGAGATTCAGTATTGTTAGAGTGAGCAGTTAAAATTGCCCTGAAATACTCTATAGGATGAAGATAGAACGAATTTCTGTTTGCTGTCTCTCTGTAAAGCTCATACCATATATGAAGTGATTCTACCCCTGCATGCCTAATTTCAACACCTTTCCTGTATGAGAGGTTGATATTATATCTTGTTTTTGGTTTCATCCCAGACAATAACAGATCGGATCCCTTTTTTAGATTTAAAAATATTGTGTTGGACGGAAGCATATTACTTTGGGTCTTCTTTAAATTCCAATAGTTGGTTCCGATATTTACCCTTAGCTCCTGCATCTCTTTTTCGGGGGCAGATGTCTCCCAGAAAGATCTCCATGCAAGATCGTATCTAATGAATATACAACCCTTGGGAAGATACTCTTTAAGCTGTTCAGACAACTCTTCCAGAAAGGGGCCTGTGAGGTGATCTTCGGGCTCAACTTCGGGGCCGTAAGGGAGGTAGGCATAACAGGTGTCGTTACCTAAACGTTGAATCAATACCAGAATATCTGCCCGGTAATATCTCCCGGTCTGCTCTCCGCTAACTATGGAGTCACTCCTCACATTAAAATTAAAGGCCAGAGAATCAACCCCCAACCTGTTTTTTACTTTAGACCAAAAAGCTGTCTGCTGTAAAACAGGGGTCTTAAAAACATCATCAACACATTTTCTCTCGAGGTTCCTAAGCATATCTAAATTTTTTAAACGGGCAAACATAACCCTTATATTGGTTAAAACCAAATAGAAAAAGCGAATGAATTTTTTTGTATTTTAGGGCGTCAATAAAATATATACCTATGGAGAATCTCACAGATAAAGTTATATGGGACGAATCGCTGTCGTTGGGAAACCTTATAATAGACCAAGACCATAAAGAGCTTTTCAGAATATATAATCGTCTATCGGATTGTCTTGGAAGAGAGGATTGCAAGGAGGAATTTGCCCAAATTCTGAGTGAAATGACCAACTACAGTCTGGCACACTTTAGTAAAGAGGAGGAGTATCTCTCTATTATAAACTATCCACATATTGAGCAGCATAAAAATGAGCATAAGCTGTACATTAAAACCGTAGCCGGTTATAACACACACTTTCTATTAGAAAATCCTCCGGAGATTTACGAAGTTGTCTCTTTTTTAAGAAGTTGGTGGAAAAACCATATCCTTAATTCCGACTCAAAATACGAGATCTACAGGAGGGAGATGTTTGCCTTAAATGTGAGAGAGCGTCTTAATTCCATATCTACAAAGGAGAATAGAGAGTCGGGAGAGAGATACTTTAAAGAGAGTGTAAAAATAATGGGTGTTAAGACCGCAGATGTGAGCAAAATAGCGGATTCTATCTATAAGGAGCTTCCCTACAAAGATAAATACTCTGTTTTTGAGGTGTGCGAGCTACTCTGGAGAGATGGTGTTATGGAGGAGACCTTTGTGGCGTGCAACTGGGTTTACAAAAAAAAGGGTGAGTTTGAGAGGTCGGAATTCCTAAGATTTGAGAGATGGATTAAGGAGAACGTTACCAATTGGGCCACTTGCGACACTTTTTGCAACCACACTATGGGCACCTTTATAGATATGTACCCCGAATTTTTAGAAAAGCTTATGATATGGGCAAAGGATAGCAACAGATGGGTAAGAAGAGCTGCTGCAGTTTCGCTTATAATCCCAGCAAGGGAGGGTAGATATTTAGATCAAATCATAGAATTGGCATATGCTCTGCTAAAAGACCCCGACGATATGGTAAGAAAGGGCTATGGATGGATGCTCAAAGCGTGCTCTCAGAGTCATAGAGATGAGGTGTTCAATTTTGTGATGAAAAATAGATTTGTAATGCCCAGAACGGCATTGAGATATGCAATAGAGAAGATGCCTCAGGAGATGAGAGAGGCAGCGATGTCTCTAAAGTAAATGTAGTGAGGTTATCTAAAATTGCCACCCCTTGGCTTTGACCTGCGCTCTCTCTCTATTCGTGCTCTTTTTCCCGGCGTCATATAGATATTGTTTGTAAAAATTAAAACCAATATCATGCAGCTAAACCCTATAGCTACCAGTATAAGGTAGTAAACGACACCCCATCCATATTTTCCTGTATCGAAAAACGGGTATAAATAGTCGTTATAGGTTAATGCAAGAAAAAGACCCCATCCCATAAACAGTAGGGGATATAGTAACCACCCAAAGAACTCAGTAATTTTATATTTTCTCTCCTCTGTAATGTACCAGTAAGCCAACATCAGTGGCGGAGTGGTGTAGTGGAGAAGCGAAGATGAGACTCTGCGCAATCCGTAGAGTTCGTAGATTGGCTCTAATATAACAAGATAGACAATACCCGTGAGAAGAATGTATGCCGTTACAGGCCCGAGAGAGATTTTAAATATCTGTTTGTTTTTAATATCTAACCAAGTTAAAGAGATTAAGCTATAGATTAAAACCAGTAGATTAGATTGGAGCGTAAAGAATTTAAAATTTGAGAGCCCTTTTAAAATATCACCATTAGGAGAGTTGTTGTAAATATCTATTGAGAGCCCTATAGCCGATGCTGAAACAAGGGCCCACAAAAGAAATTTTCTTAATTTTTCGTATGAGTTCATAGCTATTAACCCTTCATCCATTCAAAAGTTGTATAGTGATCTCCATTCATCCCCAACTGCCTGTAAACCTCCTGAGCCCTGCTGTTCCTGTTGTCTACATAAAGTCTGATTCCTCTTATTTTGCTGTCACTCTCAGCAATCTTCTTGATATGGCCATACAGCTCTCTGTAAACTCCCTGCTTTCTATAATCTTTATGAGTGTATACAGATTGAATCCACCACACCCAACCATCTCTCCAGTCGCTCCACTCGTATGTAATCATAAGCATTCCTGCCGAAATCCCCTCTATCTCGGCAATAAAGTATCTGGCAATTGATTGGTTAGACAATACTGTCTCTACCCCCCTGGTGAGAATCTCTCTGTCCAGAGTTATATCCTCTGTCTCTTTTGCCATTTTAAGCTGAAAATCTACAATCGTCTCCAGATCTCCACTGTGCGCCTCTCTTACTAACATATCTTTATGATCTTAAATGTGTTGTTTTGAAATGATTATCTGTTATGCCTCTCTGAAAATCAGTAGATTGCGGGTCTCCCGGTTTTGGCTTTTGAGAGCTCAAGAATTACATCAATTGCAAGGCGAGTATCATTAACCACTCCGCTCCAATCCCAATAGTGGTTGTAATTATCAAAAGGTGTATGGTAGACCTCCTTAATAAACTTATCCCAGCTCTGCTTTGCCCACTCCTCACCATGCTCTTTGCTGTGGAAACAACCCATTGCCCAAATAGATGGAACTCCTGCTCTAAAAAAGGGGAAGTGGTCACTTCTAAAGAACAGTCCGGTATGAGAGTTTGGATCGGGTAGAAGATACCTCTCCTGCTTTAACGCGGCCTTTTCATAAAGCTTATCCAGTTCTGAGTATCCGTAACCGATAATGGTTACATCTTTCATTGCGCCTCTGGGCACCATCATGTCGTTATTAAGGCATGCAATGGTCTTCTCCATTGGCACGGCGGGGTTCTCTACATAGTAGGAGCTTCCTGTAAGGCCCTGCTCCTCTGCTGTAGGGAATAGCAGTATTACCGACCTCTCTGGTTTGGGATAAATTGTGCTTAGAACCCTTCCTATCTCCAACGCCCAAGCAATTGTGGTGCCGTTATCTACCGCTCCATTATAGATAGAGTCTCCTCTAACTGCCTCTCCTATACCAAAATGATCCCAATGTGCAGTTACAATAATTGCCTCATCGGGCCTTTTGGTGCCTCTTAGAATACCTGCTACATTGCGAGAGCTATTTCTCTCAACCCTATTTTTTACATCAACACTTAGGGTGATATCAAGCTCAAAAGGTATAAACTCCCTTTGAAGGGCCATTTTGGTAAGACTCTCAATTGAGAGACCCCGCTCATTGAGTATAGACTCGGCACTCTCCTCTGAAATCCAACCCGTAACCGAACAGTTTTTCTCTATACCCTCATTATCTATGAATAGTTTTGAGCTCACTGCACTGTTTCTGGGAACATTGAAGCCATAACCTGCGCCGGTAGTATTGTGGATAATTATCACACCGGCAGCCCCCATAGCCGCTGCCTGCTCATATTTGTATGTCCATCTGCCGTAGTAGGTCATCTCTCTCCCCTTAAACAGATCTCTCTCCTCTGTGTATAGACCGGGGTCGTTTATAAGTACTACAACTATCTTATCGGTCACATCTACCCCTTTAAAATCGTCCCACCCATACTCCGGGGCAACTATTCCAAAACCGCAAAACACCATTGGAACATTTTTTAATGATACAATCTCTTTTGTAAGAGGAGAGTTCAAAGCAATATTATCGGGCCACTTCAGCGCTTTACCGGCAACTATTATATCCCCTTTTACAGATGAGGTAACCTCTACCATAGGCACATCCTGGTAGTAGCTGTCGCCAAAAGCTGGCTGGAAACCTATTGAGATGAGCTCTCTCTCTAAGTAGCTTACAGTAAGCTCCTCTCCATAAGTAAAGGGTTTGCGTCCCATAAAATCGTCGGAAGAGACCTCCTCTGTAACCCTTCTAAGGTTTGATTCAGAAACTTGATAGGTAACTTCGCTTTTACAGGAGCATAATAGCACAGAGGCCGCTGTAATAATATTTAGAAATATACTTTTTGCACTCATTTAAATTAAATTTAAAAAAGGATAAGAAGCTCAATTGTAAATTTATTTGAATCCATCTCGTCGTATCTGTCAAACTCATATATAGGATTAGACACAAAGTAGTGCTCGTAATCTAACCTTATTAGAGATCCAAACGGACGCTCTGTAAATCCAAATGCCAATCCAAATGTCAATCTATTAGCATCTAGCTTGTTGCTCCCAAGGTTTTCTCCAATTGCATCCCATCTTAATGCAGGTCTTATATTCTTAATGATATCGGATCCTGTAACAGGAAATGAGTATGCACCTTGAATATAAAAAGAGAGTCTGTTTACTCCGTTATAGTAATTATGGCGATTCATCACCTCTGCCTCTGCTTTGAATCTTGCCTGTGCGTATCTAACATCGGCCCCCCAGAAAAAATAGTCACGAACCTCGTTAAAGGGGTAACGGTAAATTTTGGCGGTTGTTCTCCAGCCGGTCATTCCGCCCATCTGTACTCTGGATGCGTAGGATAATCTGTTTGTCCATACAGGCGAGTTAATGGTAGACCCATTGAATATTCCTGCCTCAAAGGTTATGGGGGTTCCATCGTATTGTGTTCTGTAAACTGCAACCGCTCCTATATCTCTGGTTCCGGCAAAATACTTACCTATAAAGGCCCTGTTTGCAAACAGCATTGTAGAGGGGGTCACTATGTAGGAGTTGAAGATAGGAACACTAGTCTGTCCCAGAGTTAAACTAAATCCATCAAATAGGGTAACTGTCCCCGATAGGTCAAGTACCTCGAACTTACCCTCACTGCTCAACTCCGCTTGTACTCTGTACGATACGGGGTCTGATATATTACCTGTGAGCCCCATTCGGGTATTTCTTACAGAGAATCTAGACATCTTTGTCTCAAGTGCATACTCGTACTTTGTTTTTATGCTGGCATCGAACTTTGGAACCCTTTCCGAATTAATCTGAGAGTACAAACATGTGAATTGCAATGTAGCAACAACAAGTAAGATGAGAATTTTTCTATTCATTACCTATGATAAAAGTTAAGGTAGCAAAGTTAAAAAAAATAGGAATAATCTAGAGTCTCATGCCAGAAATATCCGTTAAAATGCTTAATATTGGGGGCGATTTTGAAAAGGAAAATAACTAAAACATAAATTTATGAATACTCAGAAAAAAAACTACGCATTGCCTATAGCAATGATGTTTGCCCTCTTTTTTATGATTGCATTTGTGACGGGTCTACAGAATCCAATGGGGGTTATTGTCAAAAATCAGTTTGAGGCAAGTAACTTTTTATCTCAATTAGGTAATCTTGCAAACTTTATTGCCTATGCTTTCATGGGAATACCTGCCGGCATAATTCTACAACGAGTAGGATACAAGAAAACAGCTTTGGCGGCAATTGCTGTAGGTTTTGTTGGTGTCACCATAACGTTTTTATCTGGGCAGGCGGCCAGCTTTGGAATCTATCTGCTTGGTGCTTTTGTTTCGGGGTTCTCTATGTGTATGTTGAATGTTGTGGTAAACCCATTGCTTAACGGTTTAGGAGCTAACGAAAAGAAGGGTAACCAACTCATTCAGTTTGGAGGCACCTTAAACTCTACGGGAGCCACAATAGTACCTGTATTGGTTGGCTACTTAATGGGAACTGAGCAGTCATCATGGACTATCTCAAAAGCAAATCCGGCACTGCTTTTAGCAATGGCAATATTTGTACTTGCATATCTTGTTCTCTTTTTTGTCACTATCCCGGAGCCGTTCATATCAAGAGAGAGAGGTGTTAAAAAGGAGAAAGATAAGCATAGCGCACTATCTTTCAGGCATTTTATCTTTGGCATGGTCTCTATTTTTATATATGTAGGTGTTGAGGTAGGTATTCCGAATATTGGAAATCTCTTTATGACAGGAGCCGTTGAGGAGGGGGGGCTAGGAATGGATCCCTCTGTAGCCGGGACAGTTGTTGGAACATATTGGTTTTTGATGCTAGTGGGCCGATTGACAGGCGGTATCTTAGGATCTAGATTCTCCAGCAGAAGTATGTTGTCTTTTGTGTCGTCAATTGCAATTATCTTTACCCTTTTGGCAATATTCATGCCCACAGAAGTTTATGTAAATATGCCTGTTTTTCAGTCTGATATCTCATTCGGCCTTGCAAAAGTTCCTGTTGGAATTATGTTTCTTGTACTGATTGGCCTATGCACATCGGTTATGTGGGGAAGTATCTTTAACCTTGCAACATCAGGCCTCGGAAAATACACAGCAGCAGCTTCTGGGTTATTCATGGTTATGGTTTGCGGAGGTGGTATTTTACCGGCAATTCAGGCAGCTATAGCAGATATATCGGGCTATATAAATAGTTACTGGGTTGTATTTGCAGGGCTCCTCTTTATATTGTACTATGCAATTGCCGGATACAGAAATATTAATAAAGATATCTCAACTCAGTAGAGTAAGTATAACATAAAATTTGATAAATATGATAAACACAGTAAAGCCATATGTGGCAGGGATTGATATTGGAGGCCAAACAACAAAATTGGGAATAGTAGATGCCAGAGGATCCGTCCTTTCACAAACTACAATCAGAACAGATACACATACAGATGTAAACCTGTTTCTTGACGATCTTTGCTCTGCTTTTGAAGAGTTGGCCACAAAAACGGGAGGGGTAGAAAAAATAAGAGGTATCGGAGTAGGTGCCCCCAATGGTAATTACTATACGGGAACAATTGAAAATGCCGTAAATCTTGTTTGGGGAGGCTCCAGAACCATCGAATTCGCAAAGATGATGGAGGAGAGGACAGGAATCCCCGTTGCTTTGACCAACGACGCAAATGCTGCTGCTGTGGGAGAGATGACTTACGGTGCATCTAAGGGGATGAAAAACTTTATAATGATTACTCTGGGAACCGGCGTAGGGAGCGGAATAGTAATCAATGGAGAGGTAGTGTACGGTCATGACGGTTTTGCCGGAGAGCTTGGCCATACAACTGCTGTAAGGTATAATGGACGCCAGTGTAATTGCGGACGAACAGGATGTTTAGAGACATACGCCTCTGCAATAGGAGTTGCCAGAACTGCCCGAGAGTGGCTGGAGGGTACAGATGAACCCAGCTTACTAAGAGATTTAACCACTCCGATTACCTCTAAAGATGTATTCGAAGCGGCAGATAACGGAGACAAGTTGGCGTTAAGAATTTTTGAGTTTACAGGTAAAAAGCTTGGTGAGTCGTTTGCCGATTTTGTAGCTTTTAGTGCCCCTGAAGCAATTATTCTCTTTGGTGGTTTGGCTAGGGCAGGGGATATGCTCCTCAAGCCGATAGAGGAGAGTATGAATGCAAATCTGCTGCATCTGTGGAGAGGAAAAATCAAAATAGTATTCTCGCAACTTAAAGAGTCAGATGCGGCCATTCTTGGTGCAAGTGCTCTGGGATGGGGAATCTGATCTTTGCAAAAAGGGCTAAGAATCTATTGATTCTTAGCCCTTTTTGTTAAATTAAAATAAACCTCAGCTACAGATTAACTAAGTTTATGAATAGCTAAGCCGCTTCTGAGCTTTGGTTCGAACCATGTTGTCTTAGGTGGCATAATGTTTCCGGTGTCTGCAATATCTATGAGTTGTTTCATAGATACCGGATAAAGAGCAAATGCTGCAGCCATCTCTCCGGAGTCTACTCTTCTGCTCAACTCCTCCAATCCTCTGATACCTCCAACAAAATCTACCCTTTTTGAAGTTCTTAGATCTTTAATGTCTAATACCTTATCAAGCACCAAATTGGAAAGAACCGTAACATCAAGAACACCAATAGGGTCATTATCGTTATAAGTTCCCTCTCTTGCAGTTAACGAATACCAGAACTTATCTATATACATAGAGAAGTTATGTAGTCTCTGTGGCCTGTAGTACTGCTCTCCAACTTTTTCAACTACAAAGTCCTCTTCAAGTTTTGAAATGAACTCTTGAGTTGTCATTCCATTAAGATCTTTTACAACCCTATTGTAGTCAATAATTTTCAGGTGACTTTCTGGAAACACCACTGCTAAAAAGTAGTTGTACTCCTCATCTCCTGTGTGGTTAGGATTTGCAGCCCTCTTCTCCTCTCCAACCAGAGCAGCCGCGGCTGTTCTATGGTGACCGTCTGCTACATAAAATGCAGGGATGGTAGAGAATATAGAGGTGATCTCAGAGATAAGAGAATCGTTATCTATAAGCCAGAAATGGTGTCCGAAACCATCTTCTGCAATAAAGTCATACTCGGCAGGTCTGTTTTTTACAACCTCCTCTACAATTCTGTTAATTCCGGCATTATCGGGATAGGCAAAGAAGACCGGTTCTACATTGGCATTTTGGATTCTTACGTGAATCATCCTATCTTCCTCTTTATCTTTCCTGGTGAGCTCATGCTTCTTTATCTTACCTGTAAGATAGTCCTCTACGCTTGCACCAACTACCAAACCATACTGAGTTCTTCCCTCCATTGTTTGAGCGTACACATAGTACATCTCTTTTTTATCTTCAACAAGCCACCCTCTCTCTTGCCACAGTTTAAAGTTTTCTACGGCTTTATCGTAAGCCTGCTGTGAGTGCTCATCTATTATAGGGGTAAAGTCAATCTCGGGCTTGATTATGTGGAGAAGCGACTTCTCTCCTGCCTCTTGTTGTGCTTCTACCGAGTTTAGAACATCATAAGGACGCGAGGCAACCTCGTGCGCAATATTTTTAGGAGGCCTCACGGCCGCAAAGGGTTTTACTTTTACCATCTTTTAATTAATATTGGTTAATTAACTTAAGTTTACCTGTTTCTATTTGTTAACCTGGAATGTTTTATCGCCTGTGGCAAAGAATTTAACAATTTGATTAGCAGCTGCAAGACCTGCATTTATATTTGCCTCGGCTGTCTCTGCTCCCATCTTTTTTGGAGTTGCAAAAACCCTGGTTCCAAATTTTTCGTTCAATAGTGGCTGATTATCTGCAGCAATGTCTGTGACATATTTTATATCGGGTCTCTCCTCCAGTGCCTGCAGAAGTTCAGGTTCGTTGATGACCTCTTTTCTGGCGGTGTTAACCAAGCATCCGCCTTTAGGTAGTCTCTTAATCAGATTTAACCCCACAGAGCCCTTGGTTTCTCCTGTTGCAGGTATATGAAGTGATAGAAAGTGTGACTTTTCATATAACTCCTCTATAGAGTCTACAGGAGTTACTCCGTCGGCCTTTATCCTCTCTTTATCTACAAAAGGATCGAATGCAAAGACATTCATTCCGAATCCTTTTGCCAGAGATGCGACTAATCTGCCCACATTACCATAAGCATGAATACCCACGTTCTTTCCCTTAAGCTCGCTTCCCGTACCAGGATTGAAACAGTTACGCGAAACATATATCATCATTCCAATTGCAAGCTCGGCTACTGCATTGGAATTTTGCCCCGGAGTATTCATTGCCACCACACCTCTCTCTGTGCAGGCAGATAGGTCTAGGTTATCGTAACCAGCACCTGCCCTTACAACTATCTTAAGATTTGGAGCGGCGCTTATCACCTCTTTTGTAACCTTGTCCGACCTCACAATCATTGCATCTACATCTTTAACAGCACTGTAAAGCTCCTCGGGAGTTGTGTATTTTTCCAATAGGGCAAGAGTGTGTCCAGATGACTCCACTATGGATCTAATCCCTTCTGTGGCCGCTTTTGCAAACGGCTTATCTGTTGCTACTAATATTTTCATAATATTTAGTTTAACCTTTGAAAAATGGATTCAGATTAAGCATTAAGCTTCTCAAACTCCTGCATACACTCCACCAGAGCTTTAATGCTCTCTACCGGGCATGCGTTGTAGCAAGATGCTCTAAAACCTCCAACGGAGCGGTGGCCTTTAATACCAACCATTCCTCTCTCTTTGGCAAATGCCATGAAGGCATCCTCTTTCTCTTTGTATTGGTCTTCCATTACAAAGCAGATATTCATAAGTGATCTGTCTTCTACAGCAGCCGTACCTTTGAACATACTGTTTCTGTCAATTTCATTGTAAAGAAGTGCAGCTTTCTCTTGGTTCATTTTATATACAGCATTGAGTCCGCCCATGCTCTTAACCCATTTTAAGGTCTCGTTCATCACAAAGATTGAGAACACCGGAGGTGTGTTAAACATAGACTCCTCTTGAATATGAGTTCTGTAATCCAGCATAGTAGGGAGGTATCGGCTTACTTTGCCAAGAATGTCCTCTCTTACAATAACAAAGGTAACACCTGCAGGACCAACATTTTTCTGTGCACCGCCATAGATAAGCGCATACTTACTAACATCAACCGGGCGGCTCATAATATCGGAAGACATATCGGCAACAAGATTAACCGGACAGTCCATGTCTTCATGAATCTCTGTTCCGTAGATGGTGTTGTTAGTTGTTATGTGAAAATAGTCCAAATCAGATGGGATTTGGTAACCTTTGGGTATATAACTGTAGTTTTTATCGGAAGAAGAGGCAACAGCAAAAGCATCACCAAGCCCTTTGGCCTCTTTTAAAGCTTTTTTTGCCCAGACACCCGTCTCGAGGTACCCTGCCTTTTTCTCAAGCAGATTCATTGCTACGTATAGGAACTGCATGCTTGCTCCGCCTCCCAGAAAAAGTATATGATATCCCTCCGGGATATTGAGTATCTCTTTCCATAGTGCACGGCATTCGGCCATTACAGATTCCCACTCTTTAGAACGGTGAGAAACCTCAATTACAGACATTCCTGTTCCTTTGAAGTCTTTCAGAGCCTCAATGGCTGTGTTTACAGCCTCTCTTGGAAGGACACACGGTCCGGCATTAAAATTATGAGCAATTTTCATGATATATATAATTTAAGATAACACAAATTGAGTCCAAAGGTAACTAAAAAATATTAAATCCAAACCTTTTTGCCGTTATTATGCACTAATCATTAGGAGTCTATTGGCTATTGCTTATAATTTTTAAGTTATCTCCATCTGTGATTTTTTCGCAGTAGTGACAAAGAAGTTTTACTCCGGGCGACTCAACTATTGTAGTAAACAGAGTGTCAACAGGTTGATTGTTGGTTATACACATAGGGTTCATACATTTAACTATCCCTTTTATAGTTGAAGGAATTGTAAGCACCCTCTTCTCCACAACCTCAAAATCGTGGATAATGTTAATCTTTGCCATTGGAGCAATAAGGGCTATTCTGTTTATGTCATCATCTTCGAAATACTTATCAGAGACTTTTATAATGCCTTTTTTACCCAGTAGTTTACTGTCGAGGTTTGTTCCGAATGTTATTTGCTTACTACTTTTGTTTAGCCCCAGAATATCAATCACTTTGAATAGTTGATCTGACGGTATGTGATCTAACACCGTTCCATCTTTTATAGCGCTTACTTTAAGTTGTTTTTCCATCGTTTATACATTTAGAATCTCTCTGTTCCCAATAATTTTGATATAATTGCCATTCGAGTGTAAACTCCGTTCTCTGCTTGATTAAAGTAGTATGCGTGTTCGCTGTTGTCTACATCTTGAGAGATTTCATTTACACGTGGCAGCGGGTGGAGTATTCTCATATTTTCACGGCAACCCTCCAGCATAGAAAGATTTAAGCTATATACATTCTTTACCCGTTCGTACTCCATTGGGTCTGTAAATCTCTCCCTCTGTACTCTAGTCATGTATATTATGTCTGAGTCTGCAATGCCGTCTGAGAGGTTTGAACTTTCGCTATATGGTATTCCCCTCTTGTCAAGGTACTCCTTGTACTCTTTTGGCATTTTTAACTCCTCGGGCGATGTGAAGAGAAACTCCGGATTGAAGTGAGACATTGCCTGTAACAATGAGTGTACGGTTCTTCCGTACTTGAGGTCACCTACCATATTTATCTTGAGATTATCAAGTCTTCCTTGGGTCTTTAGGATGGAGTATAAATCCAACATGGTTTGAGTAGGGTGCTGATTTGAACCGTCTCCTGCGTTAATCACCGGTACTTTAGAGATCTCGGAAGCATACCTTGCACTTCCGTCTAAAGGGTGTCTTATAATAATAAGGTCGGCGTAGTTAGAGACCATTTTGATGGTGTCTTTGAGTGTCTCCCCCTTCGTTACACTGGTGCTGCATGCATCGGAAAATCCTATTACTCTTGCTCCCAATCTGTTGGCGGCAGTTTCGAAGCTTAGTCTGGTACGTGTAGAGGACTCAAAGAAGATACTGGCTATCACTTTGTTGTAAAAAAGGGGCTGATTTGGATTTTTTTCGAAGTTAGAAGCAATCTTTAGAGTACTTAATATATCCTCCTTCGAGAAGTCTTGAATTGATATCAGGTGTTTAGGCATAAAGATTATATTTATGTAGGAACTAATTTACTATCTCTATTTTACAAAATTCAGAAATTGATTGAATCCTCTCCAGATTCCCTTTAGTCACTTTTATCGTAACCGAACATCCAATTCCAAACTCCTGTGCAACTATCTCTTCACATACACCTCTGACGGTTCTCATAACTTTGTCGGAATTTGGATACTCAAAATTGATTTTCAGTGTTTTTAGTAATCTTTTCTCTATAATGTAAGCATTAGCTATTGCGTTGGCTGCCGCACTTTTATAAGCTCTAATCAGACCGGTTACCCCCAGTTTTGTACCTCCAAAGTATCTCACAACAACTATAAGAATGTCGCTTAGTTCGTTTGAGAGAATTTGCCCCAAAATTGGTCTTCCTGCAGTGGATGAGGGCTCTCCGTCGTCGTTTGCTCTCCACAACTCGCCCTTTTCGCCGAGTCTGTATGCGTAGCAATGGTGTCGGGCATCGAAGTATTCACTTTTAATATTAGATATCAGCAACTTTATCTCCTCTTCTGAAGATACGGGATATGCAAAAGAGAGAAATTTACTTCCCAACTCCCTATATGAACCTTCAGAGGGATTTTGAATCGATTTGTAGGAGTCGGGGTCTTGAATTTCGCTAATCGCCATTACGGAACATTTTGGTAAAATTACTCCCTTTTTGCTAATTTTGCAAAATGTACCTCAAACATTTTATAGAGACATTTAGCTCGTTGGGTAACGTTTTAGAGACTTTTCTAAAAGAGCCCTCTGTCTACCCCGAGATTCAGGCAGCGGTGTCTAAAAGTGCTACACACAATAGCTTTTTTACCCCGCAAATGCAGTTGGCAGCTTTACAGGCAATAAGAGATAACTATCTTAAGGATAATCTATTGTTCAACTGGTTGAGCGGCAGTGAAGGTGAGATTAAGGAGAGAGAGACCGAGGTTACGATAGTTATGGCAGGTAATATACCCCTTGTAGGTTTTCATGATCTGCTGTCTGTGTTGGCTGCAGGTTGTAAAGCTGCAGTTAAACTATCCTCAAAAGACAGATACCTACTACCTGCTATCATTAAAGCAACACCACATCAAACTATGGATGTCACCGGCAGGGTAAGGTTTGTAGATAGCATACCCCCACAATCTCGTATAATTTTGGCAGCGGGTACCGATCAAACAATAGGGGCTATAGAGGAAAATAACGCAGGTTCCATTATTCTAGGTAGAGGCACAAGGTTCTCAATGGCAATCATACATGGAGATGAAAGCGACCAAGATATTAAACAACTTTCCAGTGATATGTTTCTATATTATGGATTGGGCTGCAGAAGTGTAAGCAACTTGTTTATTCCCGGTAAATACAATATCTCCCAACTGGCAGCACAACTCAATGAGAATTTTCCACAACCACTCCCCCATGACTATTCAGAGCTCCTAAAATATCAGAAAGCTCTAATGACAATGACGGGGGAAACATTTTTAGATGCCGGAAACTTTCTAATGAAAGAGTGCTCATATCCATCTTCTCCCCCTGTTTCTGTCATTAATTATATACCTTACCATTCAGTTGACTCGGTTAGCAAGATTATTATAAATAACAGCAACAAAGTTCAATGTGTGGTAAATTTAAGAGGTTCGTCCAATTCTGTTCGGCCGGGAAGATCTCAACTCCCCTCTCTGTGGGAGTATGCCGACGGTATAAATACATTAGATTTTATTCTTAAAAATAGTTAACTTTGTATAAAGATTCATAAGATGATTTTCAGATTCAAAGCAACCATTACGGGAAACAAAATCTTTATGAGAGAGTATGAGGTGAGGGGCTCTTCGTCGCTCTATGCATTTCATCTCTATCTTCAGAACGATCTTGGATTTGCTCCCGATCAGATGGTGCTTTTTAGAGCACTCGATAAAGGTGGAAAGGTAAAGAGAGAGTACGGTCTCTTTGATGTTGGCGACGGTGCAATGGATACTGTTACAATTGAGGGTATTTACAACGCAGGATTACCATCTCTGGAGTATGTTTACGATATGTTTAAGGAGAGATTTTTGGTTCTTGAGGTTGTAAGTAAAGAGGAGGGTCTTGCCAGGAGATCATATCCTAGACTTGTTGCCGAGAGAGGTAAGAATCCCGACCAGTTCTCAGACAACTACGACGACTTTGAACATATGCTCGAGCCCGGAGATCACGACCTCAACCCGGTAGAGCCTGAGACAGAGAACGAAGAGTAGATTACATCGGTTTCACAAATGACCCCAAAAATCATACACCTCATAGTGGGGCCCACTGCTTCCGGTAAGACGGATATGAGTATAGATCTTGCTATTAAGTTGGGATGTCCAATCTTATCATGTGATTCAAGACAGATCTACAAAGAGTTAAAAATTGGCACTGCACCACCTTCAGATGAGCAACTAAGAGCTGTAAAACACTACTTTATCCACTCACACTCAATATTCGACTCCTATACTGCCGGAAGGTACGAATTGGAGGCGCTTGCACTCACAGAAAGGTTGTTTGCTCACTACGATTCACTTGTAATGGTTGGTGGTTCTGGTCTCTATGCAGATGCATTCTGTTATGGAATTGACGATTTTCCCCCTCCCGATAAAGATATCAGAGAGAGATTGAACAGTCGATTAAATATTGAAGGGGTAAGCTCGCTTAGAAATGAGCTTCGTCTTCTCGACCCCGAAAGCTATAAGAGTATAGATATTTCAAATCCTCAAAGGATAGTAAGAGCACTCGAAGTTACTATCTCTTCGGGGAGAGCATTCTCTTCATATAAAAGTTTTGGGAGGAAGGAGAGATATTTTAAAGTTGAAAAAACAGTAGTAGAGAGAGATAGAGATGAGCTTTACAACAGAATAAACGCTAGAGTAGATAAGATGATGGAAGATGGTCTGTTGGAGGAGGCGCGTAGTCTTTATAAGTTCAGATCTCTTACAGCATTGAAAACAGTCGGCTATAGACAACTATTCGACTATTTTGATGGAAAGTGCACTCTGGATGAGGCTGTAGACTTAATAAAGCGCGATACCAGAAGGTATGCAAAAAGGCAAATCACCTGGTTTAAAAACAGAGGCTGTCCAATTGTTTAGACAGCCTCATTTTATAAGTGTTAATTTAACTCTAGAAAGGGAGATCGTCTTCACCCGTATCTGCAGGAAGATCTGCTCCTAAAGAAGCTTCAGAAGAGGCTGCATATGAAGGTGCAGACGAAGGTGCAGATGAAGCTCTCTCAATTTTCCATGCTCTAACGTCGGTATACCACCTCTGATTGTACTCTCTGGACTCCAGATTGAAAGAGATCTTTAAAACCTCCCCTTCGGTGTATGATGATAGCTCTTCAACCTTATCGGCACCCCACACATTCATACACACTTTTTTAGGGAAGCTGTCTTGCGTCTCTATTACAAACTCCTGTTTTTTCCACTCTCCTCGTGCACTGTTCCCGGTTTGAACAGGGAGTTTCTTAATGAGAGATCCTGATATTTCCAAAGCCATAATTAAAACTATTTACTTAGCAACAGCTGCTTTTTTTACCTTAATTAGCTCAACTTCAAAGATAAGAGTAGAGCCGGCAGGGATAGTACCCATCTGCTGCGATCCGTAAGCAAGAGCTGCAGGGATGTAAAGCTCAATCTTTCCTCCTTCGCTCACTTTTTGCATACCCTCTACCCATCCAGGGATAAATTGATTAAGCGCAAGCGTTGCAGTTTCACCTCTGTTGTGTGATGAGTCAAACTCGGTACCGTCTATTAGCGTACCTTTGTAGTGAACCTCTACGGTGTCTTCAGCTGCCGGCATAACGCCATTACCCTCTGCAAGAATTTTGTACTGAAGGCCACTCTCTAGAGCTATAACCCCCTCTTTGGTTTTGTTCTCTTCCAAGAACTTATTACCCTTCTCTATGTTCTCTTCATTAGCCGCCTCTTGTTTTTTGATCAAGTATTTGGTAATTAGTTCATTTGCTTGAGCAAGCTCTACTTTAAGAGTTTTCTCGGTAAGCACATCTTCGATGGCTTTATAAACCTCTTTCATATTAAGCTGGCCAAAATCTGCCTGTTTTACCATTGAGCCGAGGGATGCTCCTACTGCATAGCTTACAGAGTCTCTAAGCTCTTTTGAAACTCCGGGAATCTCTTTTACCTTCTCTCCGCATGAGGTAATCATTACCAGTGCCACTGCTAAAAGTGAAAATGTTTTTAGTGTTGTTTTCATCTGTTTTTAAATTTTGTTTATTTAGTTTAATTCTATAAATCTCTTGGTTTTTTATACTTAACCCTTTGGATTGGCCTATCGCAGGTAAACCTTAACGCAATCAACCCCACTACACCGGCAACCACCGAAGTTACCAGAATAGCAGCCTTACCCTCGTTGATAAGTAGTTCGTTTGAAAACGCTAAGCTATCAATAAAAATTGACATAGTAAAACCTATTCCTGCAATTATCCCTACAGAAAAGAGTTGTCCCCATCTGATTCCCTCGGGTAATTCTGCGATTTTGAAACGGCATGCTATATAAGATGCTATAAAAATACCTATGGGCTTTCCAAAAAGCAGCCCAAAAAATATTCCGTATGAGATATTTGATAAAGAGGATAATCCCCCTGTGCCCTCAAACACGACTCCCGCATTTGCGAGAGCAAAAATTGGCATGATAGAGTATGTAACCCAGGGATTTATTGTGTGCTCGAATCGGTTTATAAGAGGATTTACCTTTCTTATCTTAGAGTGAAGATTGTGAATGATTCCAAGCTGTTCCGGATTAGCAAGTATATTTATCTCTCCGTTTCCGGCCTGTTTAAACTTCTCTAAATAGTACTTACTCCTCACATAGAATCTCACCTCGTTAATTTGAGACCTTACTGGAATACACATAGCCAGAGCCACTCCGGCTATAGTTGCATGAACACCAGATTGATATACAAAATACCACAAAACCACTCCGGGAATAAGATATAGTGCTGCATTGTGAATATTAAGCCGATTGAAAAGGAGTAACAGAACCACTATCGCTCCGGCGTAAATTAAGAACTCCGGATGAATTTCGTGACTTGGATAGTATACCGCCAATACAATAATGGCTCCAATATCATCTACTATTGCAAGTGCAGTAAGAAAAATCTTAAGCGATACCGGAACGGTGCTTCCAAGTAAAGAGATAATTCCTAGCGAGAAAGCAATGTCGGTTGCCATGGGGATACCCCATCCTCCTGCCGCCTCTCCACCGGCGTTGAAAAGTGCGTAGATAGCTGCAGGCACTACCATACCCCCGGCGGCGGCAAATATGGGTAGAGAGGCCTGTTTGAGAGAGGAGAGCTCCCCAACAGCCATCTCTCTCTTAATCTCAAGTCCAACAACAAAGAAGAAGATTGCCATGAGAGCATCATTTACCCAGTGTAGAAGAGACATCTCTATCTTAAAACCACCTATTGCAAAGTCTGCATTTATGCTCCATATGTCATTGAAGAGAGATAGCTCATCAAGATTAGCAGCCATAAGGGCAAAAATGGTGCATAGCACCAGAAACAGTCCTCCGGTTGCATTATTGTGAACAAAAATCCCAAAAATATTGATTATCTCCCTTCTTCTTGTTGCCGACTGGCGGGAGAGTGTGCTGCTCATTCTTTAAAGTAAAGTTTTAACGGTTACAACTTCTATGGTTTTGAAGATTCAGATCCTCGTCTTTTGTTGTTTAGACTGGTGTACAGGCATAGCTTATACAGCACCCTTGCCCCTACATTTGCATCCCACTCACTACTCTCACCAGGAGCAACTTCGCATAGGTCGAACCCTATTATTCTTTTATTGGAGAGGGCCAACATATGTAACAGATAGTCTGTCTCTCTAAATGAGAGTCCTCCCGGTACGGGCGTGCCTGTAGATGGACAGAGATCGGGAGATAGTCCGTCTATATCAAATGAGATGTAAACATTTGCAGGCAAACTTCCAACTATCTCTTCACACTGTCTTTTCCAACTTTTACCCTCAAAGGAGTTTCTTCTGATTTCCAGATCGGTAAAGCATCTTATACGGGGGTCGTCGTTGATTATATCTGCCTCCTGCTGACAAAAATCCCGTATACCCACCTGAGTGAGCTGAGATACCTGAGGGATCTCGTTTAACACATTGTACATGATTGAAGCGTGTGAATATTTGAAACCCTCATACTCAATTCTAAGGTCGGCATGGGCATCGATATGCAACACTCCAAAATCTTCAAATTTTTCTGCAACAGCTCGCATATTCCCAAGTGGCACACTATGGTCTCCACCCACTATGCCAACTATTTGTCCGTTACTCATATATCTTTGAGCAACAAGGGTAACATGGCTGTTTAACTCTTCAGAAGCTGTGTTCACATCTCCAAGGATATCATCTACCTCTGCAAGGTCGCCACCCTCTTCAAGGTGTTTGATAATCTCCTCTGCAGTTTTTCTAAACCGCTTATTCTTTTTTATCAATGATTCCTCTATAGGGTGAGTCCCTATTTTTACCTTCCAGGCCTCCTCTACCAAAGGGTCGAAGAGATCTATCTGGAGCGATGCGTCTATAATGGCCTCGGGACCCATGTGGGTTCCCGGCCTATAAGATGTTGTTACATCCCATGGAACAGAAACAAGGACAATTTCTGACTCCTCAGTTTTGTATGGAAGTGCAAAGTAATTTCCGTTTGCAACTCCTAAATCGTTTGGGTTAAAAGTGGTCATACAATTCCCTCCCTAATTATATCGTGTATGTGGACCAGACCTTTGTACTTCCCGTTGTCTAATACAACAACAGATGTAATCTTATTCTGCTCCATAATATTAAATGCTTTAAAAGCGAGCTCTTCTGAATCAATAGTTTTTGGTGAGTGAGACATTATGTCTATTGCCCTCAGGTTATCTGTAGACTCCCCTCTTTCCAGCATCCTTCTAATATCGCCGTCGGTAATTATTCCCAATACATCTTCGTTACTGTTAAGCACAACAGTAGCCCCTAGTCTGCTGGCCGAGATGTTAAAAATAGTACCTCTTATTGTCTCATCGCCCCTTACAAAGGGCCTGCTATTGCTATCAATTAGATCTGAAACCCTCGTGTAAAGTTTCTTTCCAAGCGACCCACCAGGGTGAAGACGTGCGAAATCATCCTTTGTAAAGCCCCTCATCTTAAGCAGGGCAACTGCCAGGGCATCTCCCATAACAAGCTGGGTTGTTGTACTCGATGTTGGCGCCAGGTTGTTTGGACAGGCCTCGGAGTCTATTGTAGTTTTTATTATATAGTCGGAATGCTCGGCAAGAAAAGAGTTGGCAGACGATACCATGGCTATAAGAGTGTTGCCCATTCTTTTGATTAGTGGAACCAACACTTTAATCTCGGGTGTATTACCACTTTTAGAGATGCATAAAACAATATCTTTAGGCATGATAATCCCTAAATCTCCGTGTATGGCATCGGCAGCGTGCATAAATACCGCAGGAGTGCCTGTTGAGTTGAGTGTGGCCACAATTTTTGACCCAATAATGGCGCTCTTGCCGATTCCTGTAATGATTAACCTTCCACCCGAATTAAAAATAAGTTCACAAATCTCTTCAAAACCGCTATCTATATAGTCTGAAAGCCGTGCTACCGCAGCGGCCTCTTTTTCAATCACCTCTTTAGCGGTTCTAATAATATCTCCCCCTGAATTTCTCATAAAAATTTTGCGATGATAAAACTATTAGATAACTTAGAGCCACAAAGGTAACTTATTTTTACAAAACTCACTTAGTATATCTTTCATTATTCTATGCAAATCAATTCGGAGCTTTTGCACCTGGAACTTAAACGACACTTCGGCTTTAGCTCATTCAAAGGACAACAGGAGGAGGTTATTAAACACCTGATGGAGGGGGGAGACTCATTTGTTCTTATGCCTACCGGAGGTGGAAAATCTCTATGCTATCAATTGCCGGCTCTTATCATGGAGGGCACAGCAATTATCATATCTCCACTCATAGCACTAATGAAAAACCAGGTAGACGCAATAAGGGGTTTTATTACAGAAAATGAGGGGGTTGCACACTTTCTAAACTCCTCTCTAAATAAGAGTCAACTCACTGAGGTTAAAGAAGATCTGCTATCGGGAGTGACAAAGCTGCTATATGTTGCACCTGAATCACTCACAAAAGAGGAGAACATTGCACTTCTAAAGCAGATTAAAATCTCCTTTTATGCGGTAGACGAAGCTCACTGTATATCGGAGTGGGGTCACGACTTTAGACCGGAGTACAGAAGAATAAACCCATTGGTAAACGAGATTGGGAAAGCTCCGGTTATAGCCCTAACTGCAACCGCAACACCTAAAGTACAGAGCGATATTCAAAAAAACCTTGGGATGACTCATGCCAGAGTGTTTAAATCCTCCTTTAACAGACCAAACCTATACTATGAGATAAGGCCTAAAGTAAATACAGACAAAGAGATAATAAAGTTTCTCAAAAACAATGCTGGAAAATCGGGAATAATATACTGCTTAAGCAGAAAAAAGGTAGAGGAGATTGCCGAATTTTTAAATGTAAACGGGATAAAAGCGTTACCATACCATGCAGGGCTTGACGCCTCTACACGTGCCACCAACCAAGATATGTTTCTTATGGAGGAGGTAGATGTGATTGTGGCAACAATAGCTTTTGGGATGGGTATTGATAAACCCGATGTTAGATTTGTTATTCATTACGATATGCCCAAAAGTCTGGAGGGGTACTACCAAGAGACGGGACGGTCTGGCAGAGACGGAGGAGAGGGGCAGTGTATTGCCTTTTACTCATATAAAGACATTCAAAAGCTGGAAAAATTCATGCAGGGTAAACCAATTGCAGAGCAAGAGGTTGGGAAACAGCTTTTGTTGGAGACAGTTGCTTATGCAGAGTCAAATCTTTGCAGAAGAACAGTGTTGCTAAACTACTTTGGTGAGGGGTACGGCCAAAACGGTTGCGGTTCGTGCGATAACTGCCTATTCCCTAAGAAGCAGTTCGATGGAAAGGAGGAGATCTCTGTACTGCTGGAGCTGATTGCCGGAATGAAGGAGCAGTTTAAGGCAGAGCACATTGCAAACATCTTGGCGGGGGTTAATAACTCACTCATAAAATCTTATAATCACCACAATCACGAGCTGTTTGGAATAGGAATCTCTAAGGGGCTAAAGTTTTGGATGGCAGTTATAAGACAATGTCTTATACATCACTTGATAGAGAAGGAGATAGAGAGATACGGACTCATCTCAATATCACAGAAGGGCAGAGAGTTTTTGGAGTCTCCATACTCAATTATGCTTACAGAAGACCGTGAATTTGGAGACTCAGAAGACGACGACGACGTAGTTAGTGTTGGAGTTAAGAGCGCAGGAGGTGGTGGAGATACCACGCTTCTTGCTATGCTTAAAGACCTTAGGCACTCGATTTCAAAAAAAATCAACCTTCCGCCCTTTGTTATTTTTAACGACACATCGCTTGAAGATATGTCTATCCACTTTCCGGTGACTTTTGACGAGCTTAAGAACTGCCAGGGAGTGGGAGAGGGGAAGGCAAAAAGATACGGAAAAGACTTTATAGAGCTTATATCTAAATATGTGGCAGAGAACGAGATTGAGAGGCCATCCGATCTTGTTATAAAATCTGTTGCGAACAAATCTCTTAACAAGGTATATATCATAACCGGAATAGACAGGAAACTTCCATTGGAAGATATAGCCGAATCCAAAGGAATGGAGCTGGAAGATGTTTTGGCAGAAATTGAGGCAATTGTAAACTCAGGCACAAGACTAAATATCGATTACTACATAAGACAGACTGTAGACGACGACAAAGTTGATGATATATACGAGTACTTTAAAACAGAGGCCTCTACCGACTCTCTTAAAGAGGCAGCAGAGGAGCTCGGAAGGGGCTATACTGAGGAGGAGATTAGGTTGGTTAGAATAAAATTCCTCTCAGAGATGGGGAATTAGCAGTGATAATATCTCTCAACCAGCTCTTTGAGCAGACCGGGATTGTTCAGGGTCTCTTTTCTCAACTCTTTATCGTTATAAGATTTTAGCTTGTCGATAGTTCCGTCTATAAGAAGAGGAGAGAATACCCCGTCGCTCTCATAGATATGTCTCATCTTCTCTAACTGGAGAGCAGATTCATAACAAGATGCCGGCAGTTGTTCCAGTTTAATCATCTTCTCTCTGTTCTTACTGTCGTGGATATTAACATCTACGTAGGTCTCAGCTGCCCTCTCCAGAGGGTTCTCAATTTCAAAACCGTGACGAGCTGCAACAGTTAAGCCGGCCAGTGTATTGTAGATATCTGCAGAGCCATCGGGAGATCTAAGCTCAACCGTCTGTTTTTCTGCCGTCACATTTGTCTCATAAGGTTCAAGGGGATTGGCGTTATGCAGCATATCGTTCTCTCCAGTCCAGCCAAGAGGAACTCTTACCAGAACAGACCTGTTTCTATCGCCCCAGCAGATGCTGGTTGGTGCCTCCTGGTGTGGAACAAGTCTAAAGTAAGAGGTTGGGTTTGTATTGCCAAAAGCTGTTAGAGAGGATGCACAATCCATATATCCGGCAATTGCTGTACGTGCCTGATTCGAGAGTTTTCCATCCTCAATCATAACAGGTTTGCCGTTTTTAACCAACCTTGTATGAAAATGCATACCGCTCCCGGCTTTGCCCTCTGTGATTTTTGGAGCAAATGTAATATCCAGACCGTGTTTGTATGCAAGTGACCTGAGGATCCATTTGGCCAGAACAAGCTGATCTGCCGCCTTCTCTACAGATGTAACAAGAAACTCTATCTCGTGCTGTTCGTAAGCACCATCCTCTCTTTTAAAGTTGCCTACCTCTGAGTGGGCATACTTAATCTCCCCACCGCATGAGGCAATACAGTGCATAGCCTCGCAACGGAATCCCTCTTGCTTTACAAACGGATAAGACTCATGATACCCTCTCTGGTTGGGAGTCTCGTACATCTTTTGGTCTGCGGCTTTAGTGTAAAACTCCAGCTCCCCCATTGCTTCAAACTTATAACCTGTCTTTGCAGTAAACGACTCAGAGGCCCTTCTTAGCGTATATTCGGGCGAGCTGTCCAGTGGCAGACCATCCTTAGTAAAGTATGAGCATAACATACCCAAAGCAGGAATAGGAGAGAAGGGGTCGTGGTAAGCAGTTCTAAAGCGTGGAACAACGTAGAGGTCGCTCGACCCTGCACTGATATATGGGAAGAGACTGGAGCCGTCTACCCTCTCTCCATAGGTGAGGATATTCTCCAGATATTTTATATTAGTTACAGGAAAATTGAGACTTTTAAGTCTTCCGTCTGCAGCCACATACCTAAAATTTATAACCCTCACCCCCTTTTCTGTCACATACTTGATAATATCTTTTCTGGTAAAATCTTCGGGATATTTGTTTAAATGTGCTACAAGCGGGTTAATGTTATAATTGATATAAGAGTCCATTATTAATTATTATTTTTAAATGAATATGTCATAAAATATTATAAATGATTACAAATTTATAGAAAAAATTTAAAATCATAATTTTGAATCTACTTTTTTAATTTAATAACTTTGTTGGTTCATGAAACCTACAAAAACGAAAGTCATTATAACGGTACTTACCCTTATTGCAGCAACCACTGTAATAGGCACATTGTTATTTGCTCTTGTTGGAAAGAACAGGAATCACAAAATATCTGTTCAACCCCCTAAGGTTACTACAGCTGTTCCGGTAGACGCTTCGGCTATCATACTTGTTTGGGGTACAGCCGCTTTAGGGGAGTTCACTTCTGGAGAGAACCTTTTGACCCAGACACTTTTCCCCGGCGATGTTACTGCTAAACTCTCTTATTCGTTAGCTAAAATCTTGGATGAACAATTTCCGGGCAATAAAGAGAGTTTCGAATGCTCCATATCGCTCCACTATTCGGCTAGAGACAAGATATCTCCTCTCATTTCTATTAGTATACCCACCCATTTGCAAACAGAGAGTTTAACAATATTCGAGAATAAATTCCCAAGAAAAAGAGTATTTAACAATATCTCTATATACTCTATAGGTAATTGTGAGGCGGCAATTTATAATGGCTTTATAGTGGCATCCGACTCCCCTTTAATCTTGGAGTCTTCTATCAGGCATCTCTTATCGGGAGCATCTATAAATGATAATGAAGAGTTTGTTATGTCGCTTAGAATGGTTACCCCGGGCAGTAGTGCTCTATTAATTAACCACTCTCAGGCGGGAAAACTCTTCTCTGCATTTGTTGCTAAGAGGTATCTGGGAGAGGCACAATTTCTATCAAGAGTCACAACATGGAGCATTCACAAGCTAGAATCACAAGCAAGCAGCTTTACGGCCGGGAGCAGCTTTCTAAACCAAAGGTTGAGCGGCAACTATGTATTTAGCTCCCAAAGTCAAAAAGGGTCGTCTGTAGAGTCTATCGGTGCTCTCCCTTCAAATACATTTGCAGTGGTTATTTTCTCGGTTGATAATCTTACCCGCTTTTCTGGAGAGTATAGAAAGTTTAGAGATTACTACAGAAAGAGAGAGAGAGTCTCCTTTTTTGAGGCCTTAAAATGGATGGAGTACATGAAAGCAAAGGAGGTGTGCTGCGCCTTTATACCCTATGCCGGAAAGATTGAGGCGGTTGCACTTATCAAGAGGGAGAGTGGTATATTTACATGGGTTTCAAAAATTTTTGGAGGTGCAGATGAAGTTGGAGAGATAGAGAACTTTAGTAAAAAGGGCTATCTTACCGAACTCTTTGGAGAGATCTTCAATAGTGTAAATGAGGAGGGTGCTCTTGAAAAGGGAGAGTACTACTTTATAGGCCCCAAAAAACTTTTAGAGGAGATTAAGGGTGGTGCATTCGATAATTTTTCGTTAAGCGAATATTTTTCTCAGACCAAGGCATACAATTTGCTCGAAAGAGAAAAAGCACTTGTCTCTGTTATAGTAAATGCCGGTGAGTATCGCGACTCACTGTTGGGGTTTTTAAACCCCCCTACAGCAAGAGCAATTAATAGATCGTTAGGAAAAAAGAATATCATTTTGGGAGCTTATCAGATTGTACAAAAAGGTGAGGAGGGGCCCCGCGGATCTCTCTTTTTCTATGCCGACTCACTTGATCAACTACCTTCTCCAAGAGTGAAAGCACAGGAGAGATCTATGGGTTGGGAGTCTGATACCATTGTAAATATAGATAAAGGTCCTTTTAGAGTAATCAACTTCTCATCTGGCCATACAGAGTATCTGGAGCAGCTTCCTAATCTTAGATTAAGACTCACAGATAAGGATAGAAAAGGTATTTGGGCTATACCATTCGATTCCCGAATTAAAGGGTATGTAGAGCAGGTAGACTATTTTAAGAACGGGAAGCTTCAAATGTTGTTTGCATCTCACAATAAGCTCTATCTTTTAGACAGACTTGGAAGATTTGTAGCACCATTTCCCGTAAATGTAGAGAAAGAGATAGTTATGGGGCCAAAGGTTTTTAAAGGAGAGAGAGAGGGAGACTATGTGATTATGCTTCTTCATAAAGATAACTCATTGCGACTCTACAACAGGGATGGCACCCCTCACAAGGCATGGAGCGACATCTCAACAGATGAGACCATTAAAAATTTTCCCCATCCTATTATCATTGATGGAAATAGATATTGGGTACTCAGAACCTCGTTAAAGAGCGTTATATATACCACCAACGGAAATCCGGTTACCGCTGTTAAAGGGAGGAGCGCTCTTGCGGTAGATACTCCGGTGGAGCACGTAGGAGGCGGGATTGTAAAGGTAAAAGATATATCAAACAGAGCAATTCTTCTCAATCTGGAGAGTGGGGAGACAAAGAAAGTTAAATAGTATGGAAGGTTTTTTTACATTTGTTTTTGTTTTTATCCTAATCATTTGGTTGGCAGGAAAAATTTTACCACTCCTGTTTGCTTGGTGGATAAAAAGGAAGATAATGAAGATGCAGGGTTCACAAAGAGACTACAGGCACAATAGCGGCGCAAAAGAGGGAGATGTTCATGTGCAGGGTGGCGAGAGGGCTAAGAAAGTTGTAGACAAAGAGGTTGGAGAGTATATCGATTTTGAAGAGACTAATTGAATATGAATACATTTTTAAGACTTCTTGCCTTTGCAAAACCTCATAGAAAGTTTTGGCCGAGATATCTGCTTATCTCAATACTTTCTGTAATATTTGGGATAGCCAACTATGCTTTAATAGGACCACTTCTAAAGGTATTGTTTGAGTCTCAATCTATAGATTTAGTGAGTGTTATGCCTCAATTTTCACTTACTCCCGAATACTTCAACTCTCTGTTTAACTACTATCTGGTTGGATTTTTAAAGAGCTCCGGCCCATTGAGTGGGCTGGTATATGTTTGTGTGGTCCTCTCTGTAACATCACTTCTCTCTAACCTAATGAGGTATCTCTCACAGAGAATATTGGTGAGTATGAGAACCCATATAATGAGGAATATAAGGAAGGAGCTCTTTGCAAAAATAACCAAGCTCAATGTTGGGTATTTTAATATGCACAGAAAGGGAGATATACTCTCCAGTATCTCTAACGATGTTACAGAGGTTCAGAATGGGGTGGCAAACAGTTTTCATATACTATTCAGAGACCCCCTTTTGATTCTTGGATTTCTATCTATGCTATTCTATATGTCTCCTCAGCTCACAGCCGTAACACTGTTAACATTACCTATCTCTGCACTGGTAATAGGCCGTTTGAGCAGAAAGCTCAAAAAGGGGGCGGTTGAGACTCAAAGCATGATGGGGAGAATTGTAAGCCACTTTGAAGAGGCAATTTCAGGGGTAAGAATAATTAAAGCTTTTAATGCGCAAAGCTATGTTAGAGATAGTTTTGGAAAGAGTAACGAGAGGCACAGACAGGTTAGCAAAAGAATGTTTAACAGGCAGGAGTTGGCATCTCCTCTCTCTGAGTTTTTAGGTATTACTGTTGCGGCAGCTGTAATTTTTTACGCCGGTTATCTGCAGTTGAATAATAAGCTTGGAATGGAGTGGTCTTCATTTGTGGTCTATATTGGATTTTACTGGAGAGTACTGGAGCCGGCCAAAGCTATCTCCAATGCCTTTGCCAATTTACAGAGAGGATTGGCATCGGGGGAGAGACTTTTTGCAATACTTGATGTTGAACCGGTAATTAAAAGAAGCGAAAACGCAGTTGCAGTAAGCGAATTTAGAGAGAGCATAGAGTTCTGCGGAGTCTCTTTTAAATATGCACAAGAGCCGGTACTTAAAAATATAAATTTAACTATTCCAAAGGGAAAAACAGTTGCCCTAGTAGGCCCTTCGGGTGCCGGAAAAAGCACTATGGCAGACCTTATCCCAAGATTTTACGATGTAACCGAAGGAGAGATCAGATTAGACGGCAGAGATATAAGGGAATTAGAGCCAAAAGACCTCATTGGTCTGATGGGAATAGTGACTCAGGAGGCGATACTTTTTAACGACACTGTTTACAATAATATAACCTTTGGTATGGAGGGTGTTACTCCCGAAGATGTATACAGAGCAGCAGAGATTGCTAATGCCCATGAGTTTATAGTGAATCTGGACAATGGTTACCACACAAACATAGGAGACAGGGGGGCAAATCTCTCAGGAGGGCAGCGTCAACGTCTTGCCATCGCAAGGGCTGTACTCAAAAATCCCCCTATTCTGATATTGGATGAAGCCACCTCTGCCCTAGATACAGAGAGTGAGAAGCTGGTACAGGATGCCCTCACCAACCTTATGAAAAACAGAACCTCTGTGGTTATAGCCCATAGATTATCTACAATAAGACATGCTCACACAATTGTTGTTTTAAAAGATGGAGAGATAGTTGAGATGGGATCTCACAAGGAGTTACTCCAATTGAACGGGCTGTACTCTCATCTTTGTCAATTACAAACTTTCGCATAATTAATATTTATGTCCATACAATAACTATCATGGAAAAATCGTTAAACCTACTTCTGGAGCAGAGCTTTAGAGAGAACTGGGATTACCCCGCTCTTTCTGACTATAAGGGAATTACCCTTAATTACAGAGATGTTGCCAGGAGAATAGAGAAGCTTCACATTGTTTATGAGATTTGTGGAGTTAAAAAGGGAGATAAAATCTCTATATGTTCAAGAAATCAGGCAAACTGGGGGCTAGTATTCCTCTCTGCCCTAACCTACGGAGCAGTTGCCGTTCCAATATTGCATGAATTTAAACCCGGAAACATTCACCATATAGTCAACCACTCCGACTCTAGAATACTGTTTGCAGGAGATATGGTTTGGGAACAACTCAGCGAGGCAGAGATGCCAAACCTGGAGGCCGTTATTCAGATAAATGATTTTGCTATCCTATACGCGAAAGATAACAAAGTTAGAGAGACAAGGGAGCACCTTAATGAGCTTTTTGGAAAAAAATATCCTAAGAATTTCAGGTCGGAGCATATTAAATACCATCACGACCAACCTGAGGAGCTCTCAATGATTAACTACACTTCGGGTACAACAGGTTTTTCAAAAGGGGTAATGATACCGTACAGAGCATTAAGATCTAATGTAGACTTTGCCAAAAAGGTACAACCTCACATAAACAACACGTCTAATGTAGTTGCAATGCTGCCTACGGCACACATGTACGGAATGATGTTTGAGTTTCTCTTTGAGATGACTGTAGGGGCTCATGTCCATTTTCTTACACGTATTCCTAGTCCCAAAATAATAATGGACGCCTTTGCAGAGATACAACCAGATATAGTTATAAGCGTTCCACTTATAATAGAGAAGATATATAAGAAGAAACTTCAACCTATTATCAACAAAACCTCAATCAGAGTTCTACTCAGATTACCGGTTATAGATCAAAGAATTCAAAAGAAGATAAAACAGGAGTTGGTTAAAACTTTCGGCGGAAGGTTTTACGAGGTAATTATTGGTGGAGCTGCTTTCAATAAAGAGGCAGAGGCCTTCTTCAGAAAAATAGGATTTCCATTCACCGTAGGTTATGGTATGACGGAGTGTGCACCAATAATCACCTATGCACCTTGGAATAATACCCGTCTTTACTCCTGTGGAAAAGCGGCTCCGGGAATGGAGATAAAGATAGAGTCGCCAGACAGCGAAAATGTTCCCGGGGAGATTCTTTGCAGAGGAGCCAATGTTATGCTCGGATACTACAAGAATAGCGAAGCAACAGATGCCGTAATGACCAAAGATGGCTGGTTAAGAACAGGAGACATGGGGGTTATAGACAGCGAAGGATATCTCTATATAAGAGGGAGGTCTAAAAGTATGATCCTTGGTCCGTCGGGTCAGAATATTTACCCCGAAGAGATAGAGAGCATAATTAATAACATGCAGTACGTTGTTGAATCGCTGGTAATAGAGGAGAAGGGGCAGTTAACAGCACTTATCTACCCCGACTTTGAACAGGCAGAGAAGGATGGAGTAAAAGAGGACGATCTTGAAAAAAAGATGGAGGAGTTAAGACTTACAGTTAACGAAGAGTTGCCAAATTACTGTAAGATTCAGAGTGTTAAAGTTTTTCCGGAGGAGTTTGAGAAGACTCCAAAAAGGAGTATTAAGAGATATTTATACCAAAGATCGGAATTATAGATTATGGACAACAAACAGAGACAATTCGATAAGAGCTACCTCGACATGGCAGAGATATGGGCAAAAAACTCATATTGTAAACGCAGGCAGGTGGGAGCGCTAATGGTAAAAGATAGAATGATTATATCTGACGGTTATAATGGTACCCCTGTTGGCTTTGAGAATGTGTGCGAAGACGAGAACGGAAAAACAAAACCATATGTTCTTCATGCAGAAGCCAATGCTATAACAAAAGTGGCAAAATCGGGAAACAGCAGCTCGGGCGCAACTATGTATGTTACTACAGCTCCTTGCCTGGAGTGCTCAAAATTAATAATTCAAGCAGGCATAAAAAGACTTGTATACCGAGACCATTACAGAGTGACAGATGGAATAGACCTGCTAAACAGAGCGGGTGTCGAGATTGTAAATCTAAGCGAATAAAAATTTATGAGTTCATTACTTAACAGGTTTAAACAGAACCCCTGGCCCTCTCTGATAATAGTATTTTTAGTAGGAGCTTTAACCTATAAAATAGCGTCGGACTATCTCAATTCAAAGGAGTTGCAGATTAGAGCAGGTAAATGGGATAAATTGCTGCTTATACTATCGCAGGTAGATAAGCACTATGTAGATACAGTGAATTTTGCTGCAGTTACAGAAGATGCAATCCCCGAGATTCTTCAGAGACTAGATCCGCACTCTGTCTATCTCTCTCCTAAAGAGCTAGAAAGTGCCGACGAACAGCTGCAAGGTAACTTCGATGGCATAGGAATACAGTTTAATATTCCAAATGATACTGCAGTAGTTATCCATGTTATTCAGGGAGGCCCCTCCGAGAGAGCGGGGATAGTGTCGGGAGACAGACTTGTAAAAGTTAACGGAGAGACGGTTGCCGGAGTTAACATGAACCAGGACTCTCTGGTGAGAAGATTAAGGGGGAAATCGGGAAGCAGGGTAACTGTTGCTGTTAAAAGAGTGGGGGTAAAAGATCTTATCTCCTTTGATATAAAGAGAGACAAGATTCCTGTGAAGAGTGTAGATGTTTCTTATATGGTTAACGATACATTAGGTTACATTAAACTATCTAAGTTCACTAGGTCTAGCTACAGTGAGTTTATGGAGGGGGTTGCCTCTTTAAGGAAACAGGGATTGAGAGAGTTGATCTTTGATCTAAGAGGAAACACAGGGGGCTATTTCGACCAAGCTCTTCTGATGGCCAACGAATTTTTGAATAAAGGCGACCTTATAGTCTATATGGCGGGGCGCAATAGACCAAGACAGGACTTTTTTGCCGATAATAGCGGCAGATGCAGAGACCTTGCTCTTAAAGTACTTATAGATGAGGGTTCGGCCTCGTCCAGCGAGATATTTGCAGGAGCGATTCAAGATAATGACAGAGGAGAGATAATTGGGCGTAGATCTTTTGGAAAAGGGTTGGTTCAGGAGCCGATATACTTTTCAGATAACTCGGGAATAAGACTTACTGTTGCTCGTTTTTACACCCCTTCGGGAAGATCTATCCAAAAACCATACGACCACACCAACTATAACCAGGATATTCTGGAGCGCTACAGGCACGGAGAGATGCTTAGTGCAGACAGTATAAAGTACGACCCCAATCTAAGCTACAAAACTAAGGGAGGTAGAGTTGTTTATGGTGGTGGCGGGGTAACTCCCGATGTGTTTGTCCCGGTAGATACAACAGGTGTTAGCCAGTACTTTATTAAGGTGTCAAATATGGGTTTAACCTTTAAGTTTAGCGCAATGATGGCAGATGAGTATCGTAAAGAGCTTAACTCAATCAATTCACTTAAAGAGCTATACGCCTTTTTTGAAGGTAAAAGATTTGAAGAGAGGTTTAGAGAGTATGCATCTTCTAACGGAGTTAAGGCAGATAACAGAGAGTGGGAGAGTAGTGTTTCTCTTATAATGAACCATATAAAGGCATTCACAGGAAGATACTCCCCTTTAGACGATAAAGCATTTTACCCAATACTTCTTGAGGAGGACAATGTATTTAAGAGAGCTATAGAGTAATGGGTAAAGGCGCTTACTGCGCAATAAATCGGTAAACAATCTCCCCGGTCTGCCTATCGGGGGCATCTGTAGAGGCGGTAAATCTAGATGATTTAGCCGCCTTTACTGCATACTCTCTTATACAAATATCGGGAGCAGATCTATCTGCTATTACTATGGCATTGGTTACGTAACCTCTTCTGTTTACAACAATCGAGACAGCAACATCGCCTCCGGCTACACATTTATAAACAGGAATTGGCAAACTCATGGCCTTTCTACCCTCCAATGAATATGAGATAACCGAAGGGCCTTTATAGCTCTCAACTTTTGGCTCATCAGTTTTTTTTGAGGGGTCGGAGACATTGTCGCTCCCTTTAAGAGCTTCGGCCTCCCTTCTAGCAGCATCGAGTCTCTCCTGCACCTTTCTCGCCTCTTCATATACCTGTGCAGGGTTCTTAAACCTGTCGTCTCTTAGTTGAGACCCCTTTTGAGCAGAGGCGTCTACCACCACGTTTCTAATTGGAGTCCTCCCAGCCAGAATATCGTCTAACTCTTTGCTAACCTCCTCTTTAAGCTGCTCTTTTTTTGCAAGTTGTTCCAACATCTCCTCTTTTGTAAAATCAAGAATAAAAGAGCTCTCTTCACGGAGCATATAATCAATTCGGGATATCAGCAATACAATTATGAGCAGCAGATGAAATGCTACTGTTAGATATAGTCCGGCATTGTTGTCTCGCTTGAACATCACTTCTCTTTAAGTGCCTTCTCAATAGTTGCAAGAAGAATACCAATCGCAACCTGATTGTGGCCACCTTGTGGAATTATTATGTCGGCATATCGTTTGCTGGGTTCAATAAACTGCAGGTGCATGGGTTTAACTGTCTTCTCATACCTCTCAAGCACCTTCTCTATTGTTCTTCCTCTCTCTATGTTGTCTCTTGTAATAACTCTTCCTAGTCTGTCATCGGCGTCGGCATCTACAAAGACCTTTATATCCATGCACTTTATAAGTTCGAGACAGGTAAATATAAGAATCCCCTCAACAATTATTACTTTGGAGGGCTTTACCTTTACTGTTACATCTGTGCTTCTGGAGCAGGTTAAGTAGGAGTAAACCGGCTGCTCAACGCTTTTACCCGATTTTAGATCTTTTATATGTTTGATTAAAAGTTTAAAATCTACAGAGTCGGGATGATCGAAATTGAGCTCCAATCGCTCCTCTATCGGCAGATGGCTATTGTCTTTATAATAAGAGTCTTGAGGGATTACAACAACTTCACTATCTGAGAGTATTTTGGTAATCTCTCTTACAACCGTTGTTTTACCCGAACCGGTACCACCGGCAATTCCAATAATTAGCATATCTGTGACTCTTAAAATTCTGCGTTTTTTGGAGATCTTGGGAACGGAATAACATCTCTGATATTTGCCATGCCGGTTACAAAAAGCAATAGTCTCTCAAAACCAAGCCCGAATCCTGAATGCGGAGCGGTTCCAAATTTCCTTGTCTCTATATACCACCATAATGTCTCTCTGTCCATCTCCATCTCATCAATCCTTCTCTCGAGCTTCTCAAGCGACTCTTCTCTTTGCGAGCCGCCAATAATCTCACCAATTTTAGGGAAGAGAATATCCATTGCTCTAACAGTCTTTCCGTCGGGATTCTGTTTCATATAGAATGCCTTAATCTCCTTAGGATAGTCTGTAAGAATTACCGGCTTCATAAAGTGTTTCTCTACAAGATAGCGCTCATGTTCACTTTGTAGGTCTGTCCCCCAAGAGACAGGATACTCAAATTTTACCCCCGATTTCATTAGAATCTCTACACCCTCTGTATAGGAGAGTCTTACAAAGGTTGTCTCTGTAACACCTTTTAATCTCTCAATGAGCTCTTTGTCGAACATATCGTTGAGAAACTGAAGGTCGTCGGCGCAATTTTCAAGAGCATATTTAACAAGGTACTTAATAAAATCCTCTGCAAGATCCATGTTCTCTTTAATCTCATAGAATGCCATCTCGGGCTCTATCATCCAAAACTCCGATAGGTGTCTTGGAGTGTTTGAGTTCTCTGCTCTAAAAGTGGGGCCGAAGGTGTAAATCTCTCCCAAAGCAAGAGCTCCCAACTCACCCTCCAACTGTCCGCTTACGGTAAGGTTTGCACACTTTCCAAAAAAGTCTTGGGCGTAGTCTATACCACCATCGTCTTTGCGCGGAGGATTAGATATATCCAGAGTGGTTACCTGGAACATTGCTCCTGCACCCTCGGCGTCGGAAGCCGTAATAATTGGTGTATGAAGATAGTAGAAACCTTTATCGTTAAAATATTTGTGTATGGCAAATGCCATAGCGTGTCTGATTCTAAAAATGGCTCCAAAGGTGTTCGTCCTAGGGCGAAGATGGCCTATCTCTCTAAGGAACTCCATACTGTGCCCCTTTTTCTGAAGAGGATAGCTGTTAGGGTCGCACGTGCCGTAAATATGCAGCTCTTTCGCCTGAATCTCTACCGGCTGACCGCTCCCAACAGATTCAACGAGATCTCCGGCAACAGCAATGCAAGCTCCTGTTGTTACCCCTTTAAGCAGCTCCTCTGAGAACAGGTTCATGTCAAAAACAATCTGAATACTCTTTATGGTAGAACCATCGTTCAGAGCTACAAAAGATATGTTTTTATTACCTCTTTTTGTTCTTACCCATCCTTTTACAAGGACTCTCTCTCCGGGGCTCTGTTTTAACAGCTCCGAAACCTTTTGTCTTATTAGACTCTCCATCATATTGTTAATGTTACTTATATTATTTTAACTCTTCGCCTACTCATATTTTACTGTTCCACCATTTTTGAGAGCGGCGCGTAGTGCCAGTTTTCTCACCCATATTACAAAGATACCCGTTAAAATGAGGTTTAGTACAATAGATAAAACAGATATTATCAGGGCGGGCCCTCCTATGTTGTAACTTAGTGCAATAAAGATAATTCCGGCACCAACCTCCCCCCTAGTAAACATCCCTATAGAGAGAGCAAGTCTCTCCTCAATTAATCTCTCTCTGTAAAAAAGCACGGGAACCATTTTACCTATGTTAGATATAACAGATACAATAATTACATGAACCAGTATCCTCCCCATTGGTATCATAGGTTGGCTTCCCAGTAGGGAGGCCCCCTCCTTAATCTCATCTGCTATTGAGTGATCCCCTATGAATACAGGCATACTCACCCCCACAAGGAGCATAAACACCATGGATATGCCCGAGGATACGCCTCTCTCTGCTCTGCTGTCTATGTGAACGGGTCTCATAAGCATTCCAAGCACAAATGCAGGCAAGAGAACCTCGATATGTATCCCCTCATCCTCGCCAAGGAAAGATGATGTAATAAAATGGAGTGCCCAGGTTAGCGATACAATTGCAACCGAATAGAAGATAATTGCAATCCAATCTTGTCTGATGTTGAATTTCCCCATCTCTTTCCATCCGTAATATAGTAGAATAAAGACTATGAAGAGAACTGCCGCCATCTGCCACTTCATCCCAATCATAATAATCTGAAGGGGAATCATAAGGAGAATTGTATCAAGATCGTCAAAGATGGCCAGAACCTGAATTTTTTTATAGATCCAACTAGTTCGTAGCCCAATTGCTGCCAACATGGTAAACAATATCCCTGCCGAGGTGGGCGCTGCAAACCTGCTCAAAAGGAGACTCTCCTTCCACGCATCCCAGCTTGTATTATACTCGAAAGGGAGAAGTATAAAAACATAATAGACTGCAACTAAAATCCATGGAAGTGCCGCTGTTGCCATTGCTATGAAGTAATCACCCACATAACTTTTCCACCTCTTCTTATCTAATTCAAACTCGCGTCCAACATTTATCATAATGTAAGAGAGAGATATATACAGAAGAGTATGTGTTACAGACAGTATAGAGTGATAGTACTCTCCCGTTACGGGAAGAATCTGCGAAATGACAAGTCCCACAAGTAGGAAAATGGAGAAGGATAAAACTTTTTTCATTAGCAGCTATTAGGTTTCTGTATACAAAAAATTCAGCGGCAAATTTACTAAAATGCCGCCAAATCACAATAATAAGATGTTAATGCCTTATCTTCAGAGGTTTTGAAGGAGAGCTTTCATTTCTACACCTGTCCAGAGCAGTAACCACATAAAGATATGTCTCTTTTTTTGGACCCGTCTTAAGCTCTATCTCCCTCTTATCAGTTATCTTGTAGATATATGAGCTATTATCTGTGTCAGGAGCAGTACCTTCGGGGAACCTGTAAATCACAAAAAACTGTGCACTCTGCATCTGATCTCCACTATGTGAATGACTCCAAGATATACCCCCTCTTCTCTTAATAACATTAGTAACAGCAGGAGGAGCAATTGAGTCGAGATGCTTGTAAGCCGGTATAATTGCCGGGTGTCTCTGATAGATCATCTTTAACGAGTCGGTAAAAACTGTGTTTGAAGAGAGTGACCACCCCGGCCACCAAACATTTCCGTGAACATTAGGCAGCTCTCGCACCATTCTCATTTTAGCTTCAAACTGACTCTTGTGAGGATTTTCAATATCGGGTTCGCTAAATGTGCTTATATTCTGCCCAATGTACAAATGTTCCCCAAAGTTGGCTCCATTCCACCACTCAATTAATGTTTTATAATCGGCAGCCGGATGGCCTATCTTCCAGTAAATTTGTGGTACATTATAGTCTATCCATCTGTTTTTCACCCACAGTGGCACATCTGCGAATAGTTGGTCGTAATTAGACAAACCATTTGTTTTGCTTCCGCTTCCGTCTGGTGTATCTTTTAAGTTTCTATGAATTCCAAATGGGCTGATTCCAAATCTCACCCAAGGTTTAATGGCCTTTATTGTGTCGTTGAGAGCCCTGATTAATGTTGTAACATTGTTCCTTCTCCAGTCGTTTTTCTGCCAGTATTCAAAACCCTGTTTTGCACCATACTTAACAAATGATGCGTCGTCGTGAAACTCTTCAAATGGTACCGGATATGGGTAGAAGTAGTCATCGAAATGGATTGCGTCTATATTGTAGCGGGTAACTATATCTGCAATGACCTTAACGGTGTGCTTTACCGCCTCGGGCTCTCCCGGATCGAAGTATAGCTGAGAGCCGTATCGTTTGAAAAGATGAGGTTTTTGAAAATAGAGATGACCCGGGTAGAGTTGCTCTTTATCGTTAGATGTAACCCTGTAGGGATTACACCATGCATGGAGCTCCATCCCTCTTTTATGGCACTCCTCAACCATAAACTCGAGTGGATCCCATATCTCTGAGGGGGCCTTTCCCTGCTCTCCGCTCAGAAATCTGCTCCAGGGTTCAATCTCCGATTTATAGAATGCATCTGCCTGGGGTCTTACTTGAAATATTACTGCATTTATACCTGCCTTTTGAAACAGGTCGAGAGTGGTTACAAAGTGCTGCTTTATAGAGTCGGCACTCATAGTTCTGAATCTTTGATTTCCTACAGTATGCAACCATGCCCCCCTAAACTCCCTTTTAGGGAGCTCACGGGAGGCAATAGATGAATAAAGCAGTATGAAAGAAAGAAGTGTAAGAGCTCTATTCATACATAAACATTTTAAATGTAAATTATCTATTGTTCAATTCCAAAAATCCTCAAAATCCTCTTTGGGATATCGGTATTATCCATTCTGCCCGAGAAAAGTCTGCTCCCCGGACCAATAGCATAAATAGGTACTGCAGCCCCTGTATGTGATGAGGTTGTCCATCCTACATTAGCTTTTTTATTAAGCTCGGCATAAGCAGGTGTACCCTCTTTATCTACTGCCATAGATCTTTTTTGTGGCTCCAGCTCATTTAGTTTAAGCTCATAACCCCTCTCTCTACCTAGTGTCATTCCACCTGTCTCATGGTCTGCGGTTACAATAATCAGCGTTTCATTAGGGTATTTTTGATAGAAATTAAATGCAACTTCAACAGCGTCGGCAAAATCTAAAACTTCAAGAATATTGGTCTTTGCATCGTTGCTATGCCCTGCCCAGTCAATTTTACCTCCCTCTGCCATAATAAAGAACCCCTTTGTCCCGTAAAGATGGTCTATTGCTGCAGCAACAACCTGCTTTAATGTAAGGTCACTCTCCGATCTGTCTATTGCATATGGCAAATCTGCCTCCTTGCCTCTCTCTTGAAAGAGAGCCACTCTCTTTGCACCCTTTTTTGACATATACTCTTTAATTCCTCTAGCAACCGTATAACCGCCCTCCTCTAAAACAGAGTATATATCTTTTTGATCTTTGTTTGGACCGGTAGGTTGCGCAAAACCTCCACCCCCAAAAAAGTCAAATCCACTCGATGGTAATTGAACGGCAATCTCATAGTAATTGTTTCTACTATTGCTACTGGCGTAAAACGCTGCAGGGGTTGCGTGATCTATGGTAACATTAGAGGTTATTCCAACAGGAATGCCCCTCTCTTTAATATTGTAAGCAATACTCTTGAGTTTATTCCCTTGAGGATCTATCCCAAGCATGCCGTTATTGGTTTTAATCCCGGTAGCCAGAGCTGTTCCTGCTGCCGATGAGCATGTGATATATGAGTTTGCAGAGAATGTTGTTACCATTCCCATTACCGGAAATCTTGTAAAAGATAGAGATTGGTTTGAAATCTCTTTTTTTTGCGAGGAGAGATATGCCTCTGTCATTGAAACTTGATGGAATCCCATTCCATCTCCTATAAATAGAAAAACAAACTTTGGCCTCTCCATTTGACCCCTGCGTACCCCCTCCTGCGATCTCTGCCACTCTTGTGCTGTTATTGAAGAAGATAGCGCAAAAAGAGAGATTAGAATAATAATAAACCTTCTTTTAATCATGATAAAAAGTATTAATTTACGGTATAAAGATAGTGTTACAACTAAAATAACTACAAAAAAAAGTGCCTTTTGTTTAAAAAGGCACTTTTTTAAATATAATCTACAGCTGTTAGTTGTTAGACTCTGCTCTTCTGGCATTATACATAATCTTGAGGGCAGATGTTCTTCTGAGCTCCTGTTTGATATCTGTTATAATACCCATACGAACGTTCTCGTCTGCTTTGATTGATACTGTCATAAACTGACGGTCGGCTTCACAAAGAGTCTCACGCTCTGCAGCAATGAAGTCTCTGATGTCGCTCACAGATTTGAATGAGTCGTTAAGCTGAATACGAGCATCTGTTCCAAACTGAGCCTGTCTGCTCGGGATAGGTGTACCTACATATATATATGCAGCAAGGTCTTTCCTCTCTAATTTTGCGATCTCGGTAGCTTCAGGCACCTTTACGGTAACCAACCTGTCTGTTTGTCTCATACTGGTTGAAACCATAAAGAAGAATAGAATCATGAATACAATATCAGGCAGCGATGCGGTACTGAGTGCCGGTACGCTTTTTTTACCTTTTTTTGAAAATTTTGCCATTGTACTTACCTTTTTATCGTTTTTTACTACCCGTGTCCTTAGGTTCTGCCTCAGAGATATTCTGAGGTATAGCATCTCTTACAATTCTCTGTTTATCTTCGTCAAGAGCTGTGTAAACTTTGCCGAAGTTCAGCATAGAAAACTCGTCACGAATCTCATTAACCGCCTTTACCAGTTCGTTTTGAACCTCAATATAGGCTTTATAACTTGTACCGCGCGTGTTTTGAAGCGAGATAACCCCTTTGGATACAGGATAAGGACCAAAACCTTCGATCATCTTCTCTTCCTTTTCTGAAAGATTAATGTCTTCTGCCGGGTTTGTGAGGAACTCTTTAGCCTTTTCTTTTAGTTGTCTAACGTCCATCATCTGCCCGCCTGCGAAAAGTCTGTCAGCATCGTTAATACGAACTATCAGGATGTTTCTTCTGTTAATCTGAACATCATCCTGTTTCTGATTTTCGTCAGGCATCGGAGGGAGACGACGCTGCAAACCTGCCTCAATATCCATTGTTGTTACCATCAAAAAGAATATGAGAAGCAAGAAGGCTATATCGGCCATCGAACCCGCATTGATTTCCTGTACTGGTCTTGCCATATTATTAGTTTGTATTAACGGTTTCTAACCATGTTAATGAGACTTCCTGCCAGAATTGATATAATGGCAACTCCAAAAAGAATATAGGTTATTAATAGACCTGTATCTGTTATTTTAAGAGTAGACGCAGAAGGCTCCGGGTTTATGTTTGTATTTGCCAGCGGATCTCCTGATGCAAGAGCATACGAAAGACCCACAACTACTACCACAATAGCCAGATTGATCAGAATCTTCTTGAACCCTTTAGGGTTGCTGAACATGCCAAGAAGAGGGAGACCAACAGCTAAAAGGGCTGCTATGCCGAGCAGAACATATCCGTAACCTAGGAAGGTATCGAGCATATTCTGCTGGTTGATGAAAAACAGAACTGTTATCACCACAGCAAGACCCAGTAGTATGTATGAGATATAATTTACGAATTTTGACATAATTCAATTATTTTTTAGCTTTTACCAAAATATCGATTAGCGAGATAGATGCATCCTCCATAGAAACAACAATTGCATCGATTTTTGACACAAGATAGTTGTAGAAGATTTGAAGGATAATCGCTACGATAAGACCGGCAACGGTTGTGATCAACGCAACTTTGATACCACCGGCTACGATGTTAGGTGAGATATCACCTGCAGCCTGGATTGCATCAAATGCACCGATCATACCTATAACTGTTCCGAGGAATCCTAACATAGGAGCGATAGAGATGAAAAGCTGAATCCATGAAAGACCGTTCTCCATCTGGCTCATCTGAACCGAACCATAAGAAACAACAGATTTCTCAACAACCTCGATTCCCTCATCTACGCGTGATATACCTTGGTAGAATATGCTGGCAACAGGACCACGTGTTGTACGGCAAACCTCTTTAGCTGCCTCAACTCCGCCTGTAGTGTAAGCTTCTTCGATTTTTTTGAGGAGCTTCTCTGTGTTGGTAGTTGCAAGGTTTAGATAGATAATTCTCTCAATTGCAATTGCAAGACCAAAAATAAGACACAAAAGTACAGTAGCCATAAAACCGGCACCACCCTCAATGAATTTAGTTTTAAGCTGCTGGTGAACAGGTATATCCTGTTGAACTGTCAGATCGGTAGCCGGATCTGGTGTTTGTGCAGAAGCATACTGTGCAGAGATGGTTATAAAACCAACTACTGCCAAAAACATGAAAAATTTTTTCATAAATTTTTGAATGATTAAAGTATTAAACAATGTATTTTAAATAGTTATCTGTTTCCAAACCAAAGTCAATTATCGTGCAATTTATAAAGATTTTTTTAATATCCATTAACTGATTGTAATTTCTCCTCTTAAATTTTCTAAAAGCTCCTCTTTAACCTTATGATTATCATTAGTGTTGCCAAGTAAAAAAAATAATTTTACCACTGCGGCCTCTGTAGTAGAGTCATATCCGCTTATTACCCCCATCTTCTTCAGAAGTATCCCTGTAGCGTAAGCGTCCATATCTACACTCCCTGCCATACATTGAGTTATGTTAAGAATTATTACTCCACGCTCAATGGCACCTTTCAGCAAATCTAAAAGCCACCCCTTTGTTGGGGCATTTCCCGAACCGTAAGTCTCTAAAATAAGAGCTCTCATACCCGGAACAGAGAGAGCGCTCTTCACAACCTGTTCAGAGATTCCGGGGAATATTCTTAGTATAGAGATATTCGTATCCAGAGCTGTATTAACCTTAAGCTCTCTTCCCCAATCCAAAGGATAGTTGATAAAAGGGGTGTTGTATTTTATGTGTATTCCCGCCTCTGCAAGACAAGGGTAGTTGCTGGATCGGAAAGCTCTAAAGTTCTCTGCATTGAATTTGGTTGTGCGGTTCCCCCTGTAAAGTTGACTCTCGAAGTATACACAAACCTCAGGCACCAGCGCTCTCCCCTTTTGATCTTTAGCTGCAGCTATCTCTATTGACGATATCAAATTCTCTTTTCCGTCGGTACGCAGCATTCCTATCGGCAGCTGACTTCCCGTGAATATTACAGGTTTCTCTAGATTTTCAAGCATAAAGCTAAGGGCAGATGCCGAATATGACATAGTATCGGTTCCGTGCAGAATAACAAAACCGTCGTACTGATTGTATTTTTCACCGATTAGGTTTGCAAGCTCAACCCAGAACTCCGGCTCGATATCAGAGGAGTCTATTGGAGGGTAAAATGAATGAGTGTCTATTGTGTGAACAAATTTCCTAAGCTCGGGAACCTCTTCCAGAATTTGCTCAAAGTTGAAAGGGACAAGAGTCTGGGTCTCGGGGTCGTGCTTCATGCCTATGGTTCCCCCTGTGTATATTAACAAAATATTCGACTTCATCTTTAATAGAGTTAATTCAATCTAAACACCATTTTTGCCTCGTAAGTGGTTATCTGTGCAACCTCCTCTACAGAGCACCCCTTTAACTCGGCAATCTTTTCTGCAATTATTTTCAGATAGGAGGGCTTGTTTCGCTCTCCTCTGAATGGTGCAGGTGTCAGCCACGGTGCATCCGTCTCCAATAGAATATTATTGAGCGGGATCCTCTTTGTAAGATCGGCAAGTCTGCTATTTTTAAATGTAACCACACCACCGACCCCTATTTTAAATTCGCCAAGCTTAATTATCTCTTTATAAGATTCGTAACTACCCGAATATGCATGGAAAACACCTCTTAGATTTAGATGTTTAAGTTTTTTTAATGAGTCGATGATAACCTCCATAGAGTCTCTTGAGTGAATTATGACAGGTAAATTTTTGTCCGACGCAAGTTTTAACTGCTCTTCGAATACAAATATCTGCTCTTTGAGATGTTTCTGAGACCAGTAGCAATCTATACCTACCTCCCCGATTGCAACATAGTCTCTTTTATCTACTACAGAGAGAACAAAATTTAACTCATCTCTCCAGTTATCTGCAACTGAGGTGGGGTGTACACCTGCCGCCTCCCATGCATATCCCCCCAATGATTCGCACAGAGTGCTCTGTGCTAGGTAGGTAGTGCTGTCAATAGAGGGGAGTATAACACCTGCTACTCCGCTTCTCTTTGCCTCTGCTACTACATCTGTAAGATCTGAATCAAACTGAGAATCGTACAGATGAATGTGTGTGTCTATAAGTTCAATCATTTACCCCTTTGGCTCATAATAGCATATATCTCTTACCGGCAACAACGGCAACTCTCCCCTCCAACTCAAGCTCCAGCAGAGCAGGAGCAAGATCCTTTACACTAATACCCGTGAGATCTGCAACGCGGTCGATTTCAAGAGATGAATCCGACTCCAAAGCTACTAATATTTTTTCTTTCGCGAAATCTTGAGGATGGAACAGACTCTTAACAGAGTGCCTCTTTTCGGGGGCTTTGCAGCCCCAACCTAAAAGATGTGCAAGATCTTGAGAGTTGGTGTAAATAGATGCCATATTTCTAGATATAAGCATGTTGCATCCGCCGGATAATTTGTCTGATACCCTCCCCGGAACAGCAATAAGCTCTCTGCCGTAAGATGAGGCCAACGAAGCAGTTATCATAGAGCCACCTTTAAGATTGGACTCTACAATCAGAGTACCTTGCGAAATTCCTGCTATTATTCTGTTTCTCTGGATAAAATTGAATTTATTGCACTCGCTCTCTCTGGGAAACTCCGATATCAGGGCACCTTTTGAGCAGATCTCTTTAGCCATATATGCATGAGATGCAGGATATACTTTGTCTAGCCCCCCGGCCAAAACCCCAATGGTATCCACTCCGCACTCAAGTGCCTGCCTGTGGGCTTGAGCATCTATCCCAAATGCAAGCCCGCTCACAATGCATAGGCAGTCTGTAATGTTAGACAGATCACTGATAATTTTCCTACAGATAGATCTTCCGTAATCGGTAGCTCTTCTGGTGCCTACTACAGAGAGCATCTTTTTATTTTTGAGAGATGCCTCCCCTTTTTTATAGATAAGAATAGGGTGGTCTAGACACTCCCGCAGAGATTCGGGATACTCTCCATTTACATCTGTAGAGCACAATATTGAGATGCCTTGAGATCTGCACCACTCAACCTCCTTAACAGCCGACTCAACCTCTTTTTGATTGATTATAAGATCAAAAAAACCATAATCTTTACCGGCTAATGAGATGAGCTCTTCTCTCTCCATATTAAACAGTCTCTCTGCACTTCCCGAAAGAGAGATCATCTTAAGAGCAGCTTTTCCATTAAACCTTAAAATACGGTTCAATGCAACCATATATATCAATTCACTCTCTTCCATAAGTGCAAAAATAGAGAAACAGAGATCTCTCTCTGTTTCTGTGTTCTATATTTCTTACTCTAAAAAGGAAAAAAGAGCGCGAAGTGTCAAATAATCAGCAATGCGTCTCCGTAAGTTCCAAATCGGTATCCCTCTTTTTGAGCTGTAGAGTATGCCCTCATAACGTTTTCGTACCCTCCAAAAGCTGCAGCAGTCATAAGCATAGTGCTCATTGGAAGCTGGAAGTTTGAGATTAAGGCATCTGCTATAGAGAAGCTATAGGGAGGAAAGATAAACTTATTGGTCCATCCATTGAATGGTTTTATTTGATTTCGAGTTGTTACAGATGTCTCTATGGCTCTCATTACAGTAACTCCCACCGAGAATATTTTGCTGCCTCTCTCTTTTGCCATATTAATTGCATCGGCACTCGACTCTGTTATTATAACCTGCTCAGAGTCCATTTTGTGTTTAGAGAGGTCTTCTACATCTACTGTCCTAAAGTGTCCAAGACCCATGTGAAGGGTTATATTTGTGGTTCTTACACCTTTTATCTCCATTCTTTTGAGCAACTCTCTGCTAAAATGAAGACCTGCAGCCGGAGCAGCTACTGCCCCCTCGTGCTCTGCAAAGATTGTCTGATACCTCTCGTTATCAAGCGTCTCTGCTTTAGGCCTTATCCATTTAGGGATGGGCATCTCTCCAAGCTTAAAGAGTGTGGCTTTAAACTCCTCATGAGTGCCATCAAAAAGAAATCGGAGTGTTCTTCCTCTGGAGGTGGTGTTGTCTATAACCTCAGCTACAAGATTGTCGTTCTCTCCAAAGTAAAGCTTGTTGCCAATTCTGATTTTTCTTGCCGGGTCTACTAGAACGTCCCATAATCTCTGCTCTCTGTTAAGCTCTCTGAGAAGAAAAACCTCAATCTCTGCACCGGTCTTCTCTTTATTACCATATAACCTTGCAGGGAAAACTTTTGTGTTGTTAAAAATAAAGAGATCGTCCTCTGAGCAGAATTCTAAAATATCTTTAAACATCTTATGCTCAATATCTCCGGTCTTTTTGTGGAGAATCAACATTTTGGACTCATCGCGGTATTTTGCAGGGTATTTGGCAATCTGATCCGGATTTAGGGTGTAGTCGAATTGAGATAATTTCATATTGAACTTCTTAAATATTGTAAACTGGTACTTTTTGTAAATTAGCAAACAAGTACTTTGTTATACGTATTAATCAAAAAAAAGTTTCAATTTGTCTAAAGAAATTGCATTATCTACAGTAAATGCCCCGGATGCACTTCTTACCAAACCTGTAAGATGTGCTCCGCTATTGCACTCAAAACCCAAATCTCTTGCAAAAGATCTTACGTATGTGCCTTTACTGCACTCAATTGCAACTCTTAGTATTGGATTCTCCCACGAGATGATACAAGTTTTGTAGATGGTAACCGTAGAGGGTTTAAGCTGTGCATCTCCTCCCGATCGGGCAATATCGTATGCTCTCTTTCCCTCTACAAGCTTTGCTGAGAAGAGAGGAGGCATCTGCTCTATGGTTCCCATAAATTTTTTGAGGGCATTCTCAACCATCTCTAAGGTTATGTGGTCATAAGGGTACAGGTTGTCAATCTCTTTTTCCAAGTCGAAAGATGGTGTTGTTGCTCCAAAAGTGATCTCGGCGATATACTCTTTTTTTTGTGATTGCAGAGTCTCTGCCATTCGGGTTGCTTTACCGGCACAAACCAGAAGAACACCTGTTGCCAAGGGGTCGAGTGTACCTGCATGGCCTACTTTTATATTCTTTTTTCCAAACCACCTCTGGATAGAGAACTTTACTTTTCTTACAACATCTGCCGAGGTCCATCCGTAGGGTTTGTCTACAATAAATACAATACCTCCGGGATATGTTGCCTCATCTTTAGAGAGTCCATTCTCCAATAGGCATTTGTCTGCTATATAGTACTCTTGCTGCACGCTATCTTCTCCCTTCTGCTTATGTGTCTGCCCCCTTCGAAGCCGGTATTTAAAAAAACCTCTACAATCTCTTTTGCCTCCTCCTCTGTTATAAACCTTGCAGGGAGAGAGAGAATATTTGCATCGTTATGAAGTCGGGCCAATCCTGCCAATTCCGATGTCCAACAGAGTGCCCCTCTAACCTTCTGATGTTTGTTAACAGTCATGTTTATGCCGTTACCCGATCCGCAAATAGCTATTCCAAACTCTACCTCGCTTCTCTCTACAGCATCTGCAAGAGGGTGTGCAACATCGGGATAGTCCATACTTTGTGGCGAGTGGGTACCAAAATCGATAACCTTTATTCCCTTTTTTATCAATAACTCTTTAAGGCACTCCTTAAGTTGGTAACCTGCGTGATCTGCAGCTATTCCAATCGTTTTTATTATTACATTCATGGCGGCAAAGATAGCTATTTATTAAATGAGTCAATAATTTTATAAATTTGTGGCTCTAATAGTACTTACAAAGATGAATATACCAATGTTAGACCTTAAGGGTCAATACCGGAAAATTAAGAGCGAAGTAGATAGCGCCATCCAAAATGTTCTTGACAACACAAACTTTATTAATGGGCCGGAAGTTAGCGCATTTGAGAAAGATCTTGCTCAATACACAGGTTCAAAACATGTTATTGCTTGTGCAAACGGTACCGATGCTCTGCAAATAGCAATGATGGCTTTAGGATTAAAGGCCGGAGATGAGGTAATTGTGCCTGCTTTTACCTATGCAGCAACCGCAGAGGTCGTGGGTCTTTTGGGGTTGGTTCCCGTGCTTGTAGATGTAGACGAAAAAACCTATAACATAAAGATTCAAGATATAGAGAGAGCAATTACAGATAAATGTAAAGCTATTGTTCCCGTACATCTTTTTGGCCAGGGGGCTCATATGGAGAGTATTATGCAAATAGCAAAAAAATATAACCTTTTTGTAATAGAAGACAACGCCCAGGCAATAGGAGCTAAATACCGCTTTTCCACAGGAGAGGAGAGACATTTGGGAACCATAGGAGATATTGGATGTACATCATTTTTCCCAACTAAAAACCTTGGTTGTTATGGCGACGGTGGAGCTATATTTACTCAGGATTACTCACTGGCAGAGAAGATAAGGATGGTGACAGATCATGGTCAGAAGGTTAAGTACTATCACGATATTATAGGATGCAACTCCAGACTGGATACAATTCAGGCAGCAATTCTAGGGATTAAGCTAAAGCACTTAGACGAGTATTCAGCTGCAAGACATAGAGCAGCATCGTTCTATAGAGATAAATTAAAGAGTATTGATGGGCTTGTCCTTCCTCATGAGGTAGAGTATTCTCAGCATGTTTATCATCAATTTACAATTAGAGTGAAGGAGAGAAGAGACCAATTAAGGGCGTTTCTTGCAGAGAGAGGTGTATCATCTATGATATACTACCCTATGTCTTTGAACAATCAGAGGGCCTTCTCACAGATCTCCCGATGCCCTGTTCCATTGACTGCTTCTGAGATGCTGGCCGGAGAGGTGCTTTCTCTGCCAATGCATACAGAGCTCAGCGAGGAGACTCAGACTGTTATATGCAATACTGTAATTGAGTTTTATAAGCAATAAATCAAGATTGTAAAATAGCAACCAATTTAAAATTAAGTATATGGAAAAGCGGCAAAAAGTACTGGTAACAGGGGGGACAGGTTATATTGGAGCGCACACGGTGGTTGAGCTTCAGAAGAGCGGCTACCAACCGGTGATTGCAGATAATCTCTCAAACTCATCTGTGGAGGTTCTGGATGGAATAGAGAAAATTACTGGAGAGAGGCCCCTTTTTGAAAAGATAGACTGTACAGAGAGAGATGCTCTAAAAGGGCTATTTGATAAGTATGGCGATATCTACAGTGCTATTCATTTTGCTGCTTATAAAGCGGTAGGGGAGAGTGTGGCCTATCCACTCAAATACTATTCGAACAACATAGGATCTCTAATCAATCTGCTTGAGATAATGACATCTTCGAGCAGAGCCAATATTGTTTTCTCCTCGTCGTGTACAGTGTATGGACAACCCGAACCACAACATCTGCCTGTAAGTGAGCTTGCTCCTCTTCAACCCGCACAGTCGCCCTATGGTAATACTAAACAGATTTGTGAAGAGATACTTACCGATAGTGCCGCCGCAATGAAGGGTATACTTAAGGTAATATCGTTAAGATATTTCAATCCGGTAGGTGCTCATCCATCTGCAAACATTGGGGAGTTGCCACTGGGAGTTCCGCAGAACCTTCTCCCTTTTGTAACCCAAACTGCAGCGGGTATCAGGGAGATTCTGAGCGTTTTTGGTAACGATTACAACACTCCCGACGGGTCTTGTATAAGAGATTATATATATGTATGTGATCTTGCTAAAGCTCACGTTGCTGCTCTTGACAGACTCACCGGGAGGGACTCTCAGATGGAGGAGAATATTGAGTTTTTTAACCTTGGAACGGGAAAAGGGCTCTCTGTTCTTGAGGTGTTGAATGCATTTGTAAATGCAACAGGTATAGATGTTCCGTACAAAATCGCACCCAGAAGGGTGGGTGATGTCGAGCAGGTTTGGGCAGATCCGGCTAAAGCAAACAACGTGCTGGGCTGGAGAGCAGACACACCTGTGGAGGATATTATGAAAAGCGCCTGGGCTTGGGAGAAGAGGATAAGAGGGATAGAGTAGAGATTACATTATCAGATTCGCTTTCCAATTCTCTCAATTGTCTCCTGCTTGCCAAGCAGAGCCATAATGTCTGCTACCCCGGGCCCTTTAGATTCACCAACTAAAAGCAACCTAAGGGAGTTCATTACAGAGCCCATATTCCAACCTCTATCTTTAATCATACGAGGCAACAGCTCCTCTATACTCTCCTTAGTGAATAGATTAAGACTTGCAAGCTCATGAGATATCTCGGAGATAATCTCGAATGTGTCACTCTTCCAGAACTTATCTTTTACTTTTTGATCGTAAGATAGGGGGGCTTCAAATAGGTAACCTCCAATATCATACATTTCATTTACAAAGCATGCCCTCTCTCTGATTAACTCAACAGCACTGCATACAAACTCTACACTTTTATCTATACCTTTCGATTTTAATATTGGCATGAGTTCGTTGGCAAGTTGAAGATTGCTTCTCTTTCTAAGGTACTCCTGGTTAAACCATTTTGCTTTGTCGGGGTTAAACTTGGCACCCGATTTTACAACTCTTTCCAGTGAAAACGAGTGGCATAGCTCCTCCAGTGTGAATATCTCCTGCTCTGTGCCGGGATTCCATCCAAGCAGAGCAAGCATATTAATGAATGCCGAGGGGTAGTATCCCTCCTCTCGGTAACCCTTAGATACCTCTCCCGACTCCGATCTCCACTCTAACGGAAACACTGGAAAACCAAGACGATCTCCATCTCTTTTGCTCAGTTTTCCTTTTCCGTCGGGCTTGAGTAATAGCGACAGATGTGCAAACTGAGGTCTCAGATCTTCCCATCCGAATGCTTCGTATAGAAGATAGTGCAAAGGTAGCGAGGGTAGCCACTCCTCTCCCCTGATTACGTCACTTATCTCCATAAGTCTATCGTCTACAACATTTGCAAGATGATAAGTAGGTAGTTCATCGGCTGCTTTCCAAATCACCTTATCGTCTAGGGTAGAGCTGTTCACCTCTATGGCGCCACGTATCATGTCGTACATCTTAACAGTTCGGTTCTCGGGAATTTTAAAACGGATTACCCAGTTATTACTGTTGGAAATTAGTCTGTTAGCATCCTCTTTATCCATATTAAGGGAGTTCTTCAACTCTCCTCTCACTTTGTAATTATATGTAAACGGCTCTCCCAATGCTTCGGCTTTGCTCCTGAACTCCTCCAACTCTTGTTGGGTATCAAAAGCGTAGTAGGCAAAGCCATTCTCAACCAGATACTCGGCGTATTTTCTGTATATGCCCTTCCTTTGAGATTGTCTGTAAGGAGCATACGGGTGCTTTTCCGAAGGGGCTTCTACAACTTTTCCACTCTCTACCCCCTCTCCGGGAGAGATTCCGCACCAAGCCAAAGACTCTATAATATACTCTTCGGCCCCCGGTACGAACCTTTGTGAATCGGTATCCTCTATTCTCAAAACAAATACTCCGTCCCTCTTTTTAGCATAGAGATAGTTATAGAGTGCAGTTCTAACTCCACCCATATGTAGTGGCCCGGTCGGACTGGGTGCAAATCTAACTCTTGTCTTTCTTGCCATTTGTCAATCTTGTGTTTGATGAATATATGTGTTGTCAGACAGCAGCTGCTGCTTCCCTCCGCGCTCCTCAATTTTTAAAGTGCTGCTCTCTCTCATATCTTTGGTAATTCCTGCGCCACCCTCTTGTTGCTTCAATTTGAGCTGTTTTCTGATATATGCAGGTTGTGACTCAAGGCGGGTGATGTCGTCGCCCTGTTCAATTATAAGCGCCGGCTTTCCCCTTTTAAGTTCGGGAGACTCGTTGTCTGCGGGTATATTGGCAGAAACTCTTAGCGGGCGACTCATAGGAATATCAATGTTTGGAAACTCAACCTCATTGGCTACTGTATCGCCTCCCAGTGTTACGGCCTCAATAATCTTACCCCCAGAACTGGAGATTTGCGGAAGAGAGTGCATGTCGAAACCGGTAGCCACAATAGTAACGCTTATAGATTCACCAATCTCGGGATCGCATACAACCCCTCGCTTAAAGTTCTCTGCCCTTCCGCCGGTAAACTCCCCAATATATGCCATAATCTGGGAGAGCTCTGCCATTGTGAGTCCGTGAGTGTTGCTGGATGTTATGTTTACAAGTACATTCTTTGCTGAGGTAAGGTCAAAGTCGTTAAGAAGCGGAGAGGAGAATGCCTCCTCAACTGCCTTTATAGCTCTACTCTCTCCACTTGCCGTACCTATACCCATAAGGGCCATTCCGCTGTTATTCATAACCATCCTCACGTCGGCAAAGTCTACATTTATAAAACCCGGACGTGTTATAATCTCTGCAATCCCTTTTACTGCGGTGCTCAATACTGCATCGGCCCTTGGGAAAGCATCGAAGATAGAGAGCTCGCCAAAAATCTTATAAAGCTTTTGATTATCTATGATAAGAAGACTGTCTACGTTTTTTTCCAACTCTTTTATGCCCAGAACAGCCCTCTTTAGAAATTCACTCCCCTCATCGCGAAACGGAAGAGTGACTACAGCAACAGTAAGTAGGCCCAACTCTCTTGCTACTCTTGCTATTACAGGGGCTGCACCTGTTCCGGTGCCTCCTCCCATACCGGCGGTAATGAATACCATCTCTGTGGGGCTCTGGAGAGACTCCTTGATCTTATCTATACTCTCCATTGCGGCCTTTCTCCCCTGTTCGGGATTACATCCGGCACCTAACCCTCGGGTAGCCACATTTCCCAGTTGTATTTTGTCGGTAACAGGGCTGGCAGCCAACGCCTGAATGTCTGTGTTGCATATAACAAAATCGACATCCTTGATTCCTTGTCGAAACATCTGATTGACAGCGTTTCCACCACCTCCGCCAACGCCGATCACCTTGATGATCGATCTCTTCTGTTCCCAATCTACAGGTAAATATTCCATGATGCAAAGTTAAACTTCATTATCTGTATTGTCAAATATATTCCCAATCACAGAGGTGAGATTTGTGAATAATCCTCTCTTTGAATGAGACTTAGCAGTTTTTTTACTTACGGGCTCTATTGTTACTTCTGCAAGCTCATTGTCTGGGAAGAGGGTGGTGCACTGAGCTATCTCCTCTTTTCTCTCTCTGTTCATTTCGCAACCAAGCATCAATAGACCAACTGCCGTAGATGATGAGGGTTTGAATATGTCCTGCATTGAGTCGTGAGAGATGTTGTTAACAGGGCATGCAATTCTTACCGGATAGCCGGTCTTGAACTTTACAAATTGCTTAAGATTTGTAAGTTGAGATCCACCGCCGGTAATAACTACTCCTGCACCCAGCTTGTCTATAAAGCCCGAGTTCTCAATTTCGTACATAACTGCCTCAATAATCTCCTCTACTCTTGCCTCAATAATATTTGCAATGAGTTTAAAAGATACTTCGCGATTGTCTACACCTCCTATGCCAGGAATCACAACTGTCCTGTTTTCAGGAGCATAATCGCTGTAGCACGAACCGTACTGAATCTTCATCTGTTCGGCATTCCTGAGCGACACTCCGCACCCTTGCCTTAGATCTTCGGTGATTGAGTTTCCTCCAAAAGGGATTACAGCAGTATGCCTTATAATGTTGTCGTGATAGATAAGCAGATCTGTTGTACCGCCACCTATGTCTATCATTGCAACACCCAACTCCATCTCATCCTCTGTAAGAACGGCCTTAGCAGAGGCAACAGGTTCCAGAATCAACTCTCTGAGTTTAAGACTGGCTCTGTTAATTACCAATCTGCTGTGCTCTACCGAGTTTACTTTTCCTATAAAAAGCTTGTAGTCGGCCTCTATTGTTGTTCCGGTCATACCGCATGCGGTGTCTACTCCAATATGGTCGTCTACATTGTACGATTGTGGAATTACATGCAAAATCTTCTCCCCTGCGCTAACTCGCGAGATAGACATCTCCCTCATCATATCTTCTATCTCAGACTCCGAGATTAGATCGTCGGACTTACCCCTGTTTCTCTTTAGCCGGGCAGAGATGCATTTTATGTTTTGTCCGGCAATTCCAACATACACCTCGTTTATCTCTATTGAGTGCTCTGTTTTTATATCGTTAATTGTAGGCAGCAGAGAGTCTAAAACATTTTGAATATTAACCACCTCTCCCCGCATAACACCTTTTGAAGGTGCCTCTTTATACGCTATAACTCTGTAACCCGACTCTGTTCTCTCCCCGACCAGGGTCACAACCTTTGTGGTCCCAAGATCTATGGCTGCAACGTAACTATTCATATATTTAAGTTTTTATCTGTTTCTCTTCTCTTTTTTTACACACCAGCTGATTGCTGAACCTAAGGTCTACCTTAGAGTATCTGTCCCAACCCTCTGCTGGCACTACTTTGTTATAAAATGCTTGTAATTTTTGAAATTTCAGAAGATAGTTTTCGGGATCTCCAAATACAACCTCTGTTGTTCCCACTCTTGGAACAATAAACATAACACCGCTACTGTCTATATGCATCTGCTCAATAAATGAGCTCCAGTGTGAATTACTCTCCAGATAGAGGGCCATATTGTACATAGAGGAGGTCCATCTGTCAGATAGATTGGCCTCGCCTCTGAACCCTGCGGGAAGTTTAAGAGGAACTCTTCCGGTAACTACAGGTACATATGAGGTAAAGCTTCTGATAAGAGGAAAAATATAGGCAGTTTCGTCCATATAGAACCCGCCGCTCTCTGTCTCCAGTCTAAGAATGGGCCTTCTCTGCTCAACATCTACCCTTAAGATCCCTTTTCTGCTATAGCTCACCTGGGAGATTTTAACTGCAGTCTTGTTATTAATTATCTCCTCCAACTCATAATGGTTGATATGCTTTAATCTACTCTCCATTGGAGTTATCCCTTCAGAGATAATCAGCTCCTTAACCTCATCTTTGCTTACAAACCGGTTTCTGGTGCTATCCAGAATGGTCACTTTAATCTCACGGCATATAAGCTTACTGCTCTCCTCTGCATTGAGTCTCCAAGAGAGGAAGAAGTAGGCGCACAGCAGTGCTGAAAGAGTTGTATAGCCGGTGTATATGAGGATTTTTTTAAACATTATATCTCTTTTTTAAATACACGGTAATCGGTTCAACAAATCGGTCTATATCTCCTGCTCCAAGCGTTGCCAGAGCATCTATATCTCTCCCGGAGAGCTCCTCCATTAATCTCTCCTTAGTGATTAATACTTTATCTTTAATATTCACTTTGTCGAAAATTATTTGAGAGGTCACACCCTCTATAGGGAGCTCTCTGGCAGGGTATATATCCAGAAGGATAAGTTTGTCTAACATACTCAAACTCTCTGCAAACTCATTGGCAAAATCCCTTGTGCGAGTATAGAGATGTGGTTGGAATATTCCCGTAAGCTCCCTCCCTTTGAATATGTTTCTCATTGAGCTTACTGCTGCAGATATCTCTTTTGGATGGTGTGCATAGTCGTCTATATAGGCACATTCAGGGGTGTTTATCTTTATGTCGAACCTTCTCTCTACACCTTTGAAGGTGGCAATGGCATCTTTTACCTTTTGAGGAGATAGTCCCCATTCAAGAGCTATGGCACCAGCCGCAATTGAGTTCTCAACATTTACCCATCCCGGAATTCCTACACTACAGTTATCTATCGCCCCACCGGGATAGTTTAGTGTAAAGCTAAAGTAGCCACCGCTCTTCTCTATGATATGAGATGCATAGAAATCGCTCTTTGTACTGTAAGAGTATCTTAAAATTTTACATTTTGCACGAGAGAGAACATCTTGAGGAATCTCCTCTTTGGCAATTAGAGTGCCATTTGGTTTAATCTGTGAGGCAAACTCTGCAAAGGCACCCCTTATTGTTTCGTGATTATTGTATATATCCAGATGGTCTGCATCAGACGAGGTAATTACTGCTATCTGCGGCCATAGCTGGAGAAAAGATCTGTCGAACTCATCTGCCTCTGCAACAAGTACCTCATTTTTAGAGAGGAGTAGGTTTGTTCTATAGTTTGCAGATATCCCACCCAGAAAGGCCGTACACCCCATTCCGCTATGCTCCATGATGTGAGCCAACATGGTTGAGGTGGTTGTCTTTCCGTGAGTGCCGGCAATAGCCAACACCTGTTTCTCTTTTGATATATGACCCAACGCAGCAGATCTCTTGATAACTCTATATCCTCTCTCTTTAAAGAAATTGAGTTCGGGAGAGTCGCTCGGCACTGCCGGAGTGTAGATTACCAATCTATTATTCGTGTCCTCTTTAAAGATTTGAGGTATATTTGAGATATCATCAAGATAATGTATGTTAATACCTTCATTAACAAGCTCACAGGTAAGTTTACTTTCGGTTCTGTCGTACCCTGCTACAACCGCTCCACAATGATTGTAATAGCGGGCAAGGGCACTCATGCCAATACCACCTATTCCAATTAGATAAACGTACTCTCTGTTCATTATCTACCCCTTTTTTATAAGATTAAGTACCTCTTTTGCAATTATCCCGGCAGCTCCATGCATGGCCAGATTGCCAATTTTATCTTCAAGCTCAATAATCCTCTCTCTGTTGCCAATAAGTGCATAGGCACTCTGCATAAGTTTCAACTCTGCTTGTGAGTCGGCAACCATCTCTGCCGCACCATCTTTTACAAGTGATAGCGCATTGTGAGTCTGATGATCTTCGGCAACATTAGGCGAAGGAACAAAAATGGATGCTTTTGCTGCTATGCAAAGTTCAGAGATAGTTCCTGCACCTGCCCTGGATATTACCACATCTGCAGCGGCAAATGCCATATCCATCTCCTTAATAAACTCAAATAGCTTAATATAATCTCTGGGATTCTCCTTTACAAACTCATTGCAATCTTTAAAATAGTATTTCCCGCATTGCCAAATTATTGTTACGTTGCTCGTTTGATTTTGTAACATCCAATTTTTTAAACACCTATTGAGGGTGCCGGCCCCTAAACTTCCCCCAACCACCAGTATGGTTGGTGTACTCTCTTCAATACCTAACAGAGCTTTTGCCTTCTGTTTCTCCTCTTGTGTAGCTCTTTTTATTCCATCCCTTACCGGGTTTCCGGTTAACAAAATCTTCTCCGGGGAGAAGAACCTATCCATTCCATGGTAGGCCACACACACCTTTGCCGCTCGCTTAGACAAAATTCTGTTGGTTATACCTGCATATGAGTTCTGCTCCTGAATGAGATATGGAATACCCATTGAGCCGGCGCTCCAAAGAGTGGGGGCACTAGCGTACCCTCCCACACCCACTACAACATGGGGTTTAAACTCTTTGATAACTCTCCGGGCCTCTCTCAAGCTCTTGAGTAATAAAAAAGGTATCTTCAAATTACTTATGCTAAGAGAGCGTTTTAGACCTGCTATAGTGAGGCCTTTAATCTCGTAACCTGCTGCAGGTACTCTCTCCATCTCCATCTTTCCAACAGCACCCACAAAAAGTATTTCACTCTGCTCACACTCTCTCTTTATTGCGTTTGCTATGGAGATTGCAGGAAATATGTGTCCTCCGGTACCACCGCCACTTATAATTATGCGAGGTGTATCTTTCATCTCTCAACCTCCTCTTCTTGATTAGTTTGAGCGCTGCTCTCACCCTTCTCCTTTACACCCTCTCCCTTCTCCTTCACAATCTCTACCGATCGGCTCACCGATAGAATGATACCAAATGCGCCACTCATTATAACAAGAGAGGTTCCACCAAGACTTATGAGTGGAAGAGTGTGGCCTGTTACGGGAAGCAAACCCACATTTACACAAATATGAAGCATTGCTTGCGACGTAATCAGAATGGCCAATCCCAATACTACAAGGGTTGTGAATGTTTTTGTGCATGCACGTGCAAGCATGATACAGCGGGAGAAGAACCAGATGTATAACATCAGCACCAATAGACCTCCGGCCAATCCCCACTCCTCAATAATAATTGCGTATATGAAGTCGGAGTAGGGGTGTGGTAAAACGTTTCGTTGAGTACTGTTACCCGGGCCTTTACCCAATATACCGCTCGAAGCAACTGCAATTCTGGCCATATCGGCCTGATATGTTTTATCTAGTATCTTCTGTCTATCCTCTGCAGAGAGAGACTCCTCTATTGTGTGCTCTTTGTTAAAATTTTTAATCCTGTTAACAGCTGTATCTACCCTTGAGAAGATTCCAAATGCCATATTCAGCAATACAATGAAAACCACAGCTATAATGGCTAATCCCGCAGACTTAAGCAGATGCATCCATTTAATACCCGCTATAATAAAGATTATAAGAGATACTGCTGTTATAAGTATTCCGGTGGATATACTGCCGTTGATAATAAGCAAGATAACCCCTCCTAATGGGAAAATTACTGCCCAGAAGAACTCTTTAAACGTCTCAAATTTCCTGTCTTCTAAAATCTTTGAGAGATATAGAACTATTGCAATTTTTGCAATCTCAGCAGGTTGAAAACTTAAACCAAATACTCTAAGCCACCTCTCTGCATCGTTGTACCTACTCCCAACCACTATTGTTAAAACCAGTAACACAGCGCTTAAAACCAGACCAATATAAGCCAAGCTACGATACCAGCCCATTGGTATTCTATAGCATATATAGAGGGCAGTCAAACCGAATACAACAAACCTGGTTTGACGAAGGAGAAAATCCATAGTGCTTTTATTCTCTTTAAAAGCAAGCGAACTGCTAGATGAGTACACTGCAGCTATAGATATAAGCGATAGGATAAGAACTATTATCCATATAACCTTATCTCCTTTTAGTCTGTAAATTATGGAATCGCTGCTACTCATGTTTTTATAAATTTTTAACTGCCTCTTTAAACCTCTCTCCCCTCTCTTCGTAGTTTTTAAAGAGATCGAAGCTTGCGCATGCAGGAGAGAGTAGCACGGTGTCGCCCGGCTTAGCTATTCCATACGCTATAGCTACTGCCTCTTCTGCCGATCTTGCCTCTTTAATCTCTGGCACTTTGTTGCCAAACTCTTTAATTAGAGTAGTATTATCTACACCAAGACAGATTAATGCTTTAACCTTATCTTTTACCAAATCGTAAAGTGGTTCGTAATTATTCCCCTTGTCTTTTCCTCCGGCAATCCACACAACCGGTGTTGTCATGCTCTCAAGGGCATACCAGGTTGAGTTTACATTGGTTGCTTTTGAATCGTTTATATACATTACATTCTTTACTTTAAGCACCTTCTCTAACCTATGCTCAACTCCTTGAAAACTAGAGAGACTTTCTCTAAGAACCTCATTCTCAATATTTAATACCTTTCCGGTTATGGCTGCTGCCATAGAGTTGTAAATGTTATGCTTACCTTGGAGCGAGAGTTCGTTCAGAAACATCTGGTACTCTTTGTCGGTATACTTTACATGCATCTGTTGATCCTTAACAAACGCCCCCTCTTCTACCTCTTTCTCCTGACTAAAAGGAAGTTGCCTTGCATGAAGTACTATCTTGTTCAGGTGAGAAATACTTATCTCGTCATCGGCACAAAATATGAAACAGTCATCGCTAGACATATTTTGCGTAATTCGGAATTTAGCTCTTATATAGTTCTCCATTTGGTTATTATACCTGTCTAGATGATCTGGAGTGATGTTTAGAAGTACTGCAATATCCGCCTTAAAGTCGTACATGCCATCTAACTGAAAACTGCTGAGTTCAAGCACATAGTAATCGTAATTGCAAGTGGCTACTTGGTATGCATAACTTTGCCCTATATTTCCGGCCAGCCCCACATTAAGTCCGGCATTCTTCAGAAGGAAATAGATAATTGAAGTAGTTGTAGTTTTTCCATTACTCCCTGTGACGCATATTTTTTTGGAGCTATCGTATCTTCCGGCAAACTCTATCTCTGAGACTACAGGAATTCCTGCAGCAGTCACCTCCTCAACAATGGGAACGGTATCGGGGATTCCCGGGCTCTTAACCACCAGCTGAGCGTCTAATATACGGTCGCGTGTATGACCACCCTCTTCGTAGGCAATATCGTATTTTGCGATCAACTCTTTTGCCTGGGTTGTGAGCATATTGCTGTCGGACAGAAAAACTTCGTGCCCCTTAACTTTTGCCAGCACGGCAGCTCCGGTTCCACTCTCGCCTCCTCCAAGTATGACTACTTTTGACATATTACCTTATTTTTAATGTTATTATTGTTATAACGGCCAGAAATACAGCAATAATCCAAAATCGTGTGACTATTTTAGCTTCGGGCAGTGCTCTCTTTGGAACTTGTATTATTGCATCGGTGTTCTCCTTTTGAAAATGGTGGTGAAGGGGAGACATTCTGAATACTCTGCGGCCGGTGCCATATCTTTTGCGAGTATATTTAAAGTAGTAACGTTGAATTATAACAGATAGACTTTCAACAAAAAAGATCCCGCATAAGATTGGAATAAGGAGCTCCTTTCTTATCATAACTGCCGCTACTGCAATTATACCACCTATTGCAAGACTACCGGTATCGCCCATGAACACCTGTGCAGGATAGGAGTTGTACCATAGGAACCCAATCAGAGCTCCTATAAAGGCAGCCATAACCACCACAATCTCTCCCGTATTTGGCAAGTACATTATATTTAAATAGTTGGCATATATGATATTGCCCGACAAATAGGCCAGAATAGCCAATGTTGTACCCACAATAACAGATACACCTGTAGTTAAGCCATCCATACCATCTGTAAGATTTGTTCCATTAGAGACAGCAGTAACAATGAATATAATAGCAACTATATATATTGCCCAACCCCACTTCTGTTTTGCCTCACCCCCCACAGGAGAGAGCCATGCATAATCGAATTCGTTGTCTTTAATAAATGGGATAGTAGATTTTGTGCTCTTTTCATCTTTAAACCATGTCACTCTGGAGTTGAAGCCCTCTTGACTAACAACTTCGGCATGAACATCTTTATCTACAGGGTTTGCCGGCACACGAATAACTGCTTCATCGCTGAAATATAGAGTTACCCCAACTATCAATCCTAAACCTACCTGTCCGAATATTTTAAATTTTCCCTCTAACCCCTCTTTGTTTTTCTTGAATACTTTAATGTAATCGTCTACAAAACCAATAAAACCCAACCAAATTGTGGTTATAATCAGAAGCTGAACATATACGTTCGTGAGGTCGCCAAGAAGAAGAGCAGGTATTAAGGTTGCAATCAGAATTATAATCCCTCCCATGGTTGGAGTTCCCTTTTTTTGAAGTTGTCCCTCCAGACCCAACTCCCTTATCTCTTCACCAATCTGCTTTTTCCCAAGTTTGATGATTATTCGTTTTCCCACAAAAAGCGCAATTGACAATGAAAGTAAAATTGCAGAGAAGGCCCTGAAGGATATGTACCTGAACAGCCCCAGACCAGGAAAATCTACAGTATCTCTTAAGTATTCGTATAGGTTGTATAACATCTCTATTGTCTCATTAGATTAAAAATTTCGGTAATCTCCTCTTTATCATCGAAGTGGTGTTTTACCCCTTTTATCTCCTGGTAGTTTTCGTGCCCCTTTCCTGCCACAAGAACTATAGAGCCCTCTTTTGCAGTAATAAGGGCAGTTTTTATTGCCTCTCTTCTATCTGTGATAAATAGTGTTTTACTTAGCTGACTTCTCTCAAACCCGGCTTTAATATCTTTGATGATCTCTTCGGGGTCTTCGTGGCGAGGATTATCTGAGGTAACAATCACCCTGGTTGAGTATTTGGCAGAGACAGCAGCCATTCGCGGCCTCTTGGTTTTATCTCTGTTTCCTCCACAACCGAATACCGTTATAATTTCGGCACCGTTTGCTGCCTGTGCAAGAGTGTTAAGCACATTCTCCAGTGCATCGGGTGTGTGAGCATAATCTACAACAGCTGTGATGTTTTCTCCACCTTTTATATACTCCAATCTTCCCGATACTGCCTCTAAATTACTAAGGGCAACCAACACCTCTTGTGCCTCTGCTCCCAGAAGTGTTGCAGCAGAGTACACAGCAAGCAAATTATAGGCGTTGTGTTTACCTATAAATCTGGTCCATAGCTCTTTTTGGCATATGTTAACCTGCATGCCGTCTATTGTGTTCTCAACCACTCGGCAGTTAAAATCGGCCGGAGAGATACATGAGTAGGTGTATATTTTTGCTTTACAGTTTTGTACCATTACTTCGCCATTACGGTCATCTATATTTGTAAGAGCAAATGATTCTTTTTCAAGTGAATCGAAAAAGCTTTTTTTAACTCTTATGTACTCTTTAAAAGTTTTATGGTAGTCTAAATGGTCGTGAGTAATATTGGAAAATATAGCTCCGGTGAATCTGATTCCCTCTGTTCTTTTTTGATCAAGAGAGTGTGAACTAACCTCCATAAAACAGTATTCACAACCTGCCACTACCATCCCGTGCATAAGAGAGTTAAGGGTTACGGGATCTGGAGTAGTATGTGTTGCAACCTCTCTTCTACCGGCGGTAATATTCTCTATTGTAGAGATAAGGCCGCACTTATACCCTAAAGAGGTGAAGAGGTTATAAAGGAGTGTTACGGTGGTTGTTTTACCATTTGTTCCAGTAATACCTACAACTTTAATCTTATATGAGGGGTTGTTGTAAAACTCCGAAGCCAAAATTCCCAAAGCAGTATGGCTCTCTTCTACAACAATGGCTGTAACTCTTTCGGGAACATTCGAACTATCTTCGCAAACAACGGCAACAGCACCCCCTTTTACTGCATCTTCAATAAAAAGATGTCCATCGGAGGCACTTCCCTTAAGGGCTACAAAAAGAGACCCCTTTTGGCAACATCTGGAGTCAAAAGCAATTGAGCCGATCTCCAGCTCCTCACTGCCCCTGATTTGTTCTATTTTCAGTTTTTTGACTAATCTTTCTAATTTCATATTTATCAGATAGTTCAAGTTCTACAATGGTGTTTTTATCTATTGGTGTTCCAGGTTTTGGGTTCTGCGATACAATCCGGCCTTTACCTTTAAATCTTACTCTGCATCCAAGATTTTCAAGAAGATAAAGAGCATCTTTAAGACCCATGTCGCTTACATTTGGTAGTGAGTCGGCAGAGAAGGAGAGGGGAACAAGTTTTTCTCCCGTGCTATCTTTGGAGAGCCACTCCGAATTGGGAAGTTTAATACCTTCAACAGGAGCAATTTTAAGTATATCTCTCTCTGCAATAGCTCTTCCCGACATAATATATGCACTACCGGGTCCACCCTCTTTTACTCTGTTAAGTGGTGTAGTCCAATCGGGGTTGCCGGCATATATCTTGTCTGCTATCTGCTTGAATACAGGAGCTGCCCACAAACCTCCGTAAAAATTCCCTTTGGTTTTTGTTGAGTAGAGTATCACTATAGCAGAGTATACGGGATTCTCTGAGGGGAAAAACCCTGCGAAGGAGGCCTGATATTTGCGGTTTCCCGATGCGTCTATATACTTACCGTCGAAAACCACTCTAGCCGTACCTGTCTTCCCCGATATTTTATATCTTTTGTCGTTAATTATTTTTCCTGTTCCATTCTCCACTACACCTCTTAACGCGGTTTTGAGCTGCTCTACTGTCTTTTTTGAACATACCGACCCACTAACCTCCTGAGCCCCGAATACCTGATGTACAACTCCGTTTTTTTGAAGATTTTCTACAAAATATGGTTTCATCATCTTTCCGTTGTTGGCTATAGCATTGTAGAAAGCCAAAGTGTGGAGAGGAGTCAGCAGAGTTGAGTATCCAATAGACATAGAGGGTATAGAGACCTTAGACCACAGAGCATCTCCGGGAGCATACACCACAGCTCTTGCCTCGCCCAGAATATCCAGATTGAATCTCTCTGTAATCTTCATATTCATTATTCTCTCAACAAACCGTCTCTCATTGTTTGCATAGTGTTCAACAGCCAATTTTGCAAAAGCAACGTTAGAGGATTTTTCAAATGCTTTTTGCACATCAATTAAACCATAGCCCCCCCTTGTTACGTCGCTATAGTTGGCGGTACTGTACCTCCACTGGCCATTTCCGGCATCTACCGGTGTGCTGAGAGTTACAAAGCCATCCTCTATAAGTGCGGCCAGAGTCACTAATTTGAAAGTAGATCCCGGCTCTGTTGCATGACCTATGGCATAGTTATATGACTCATCGAAGGTTCCGTTACTCTCCTTCTTCATGTTTGCAATAGCCCTTATTGCTCCACTTTTTACCTCCATTACTATAGCAGTGGCCCCCTCAAACTCGTTGGAGAGAGAGAGTTGTTGCCTGAGCGCACTCTCGGTTGCCTCCTGTATGTCTATATTGAGTGTTGTTACAATGTCATAACCATCGCTAGGTTGAACGGTCTCTTCACCTGCAACAGGCACCCACTCACCTCCAAGCATCTTTCTTACGGTCTGCCTTCCCGGCTTCCCTTTAAGATAAAAGTCGTAACTACCCTCAATACCCACACCTACTCCCTGTGTATTTATAAAACCTATGGTTCTGTATGCAAGCCTTCCGTAAGGGTTGTTTCTTCTGTTTCTTTGCTCTGCAATGAACCCACCCCTAACAGCCCCCTCTCTAAAGATTGGGAACTCTTTTATCTTGAGCATTTCGGTATAGTCTACCAACCTGTTTCCAATTGCTTTATACCTCTTCTTCTCTCTCCTGGCAGTTACCAGTTCGGCCTTATACGCCAAGGCGCTTTTGTCTTTAAAGAATGCTGCCAGAGCAGATGCAAGAGCATCTACACTTCCATTAAAAAGAGGATCGGAAGGGACAACAAGGTCAACTCTTATTTGATAGTATGGAACAGATGCAGAGAGAGGCCTTCCGTCATGTGCAAGAATACTCCCCCTGTTGGCCTCTATCTCCTCTTGTCGGTAAGATATATCTATGTCTGTAGTTTTAATCTCGGCAAAATACTGCAGGTATATAACTCTCCATATTATTCTTAAAGCTAGAATAATAAGAAGAAAGTAGATTATATATACCCGTTTTATTAAGCCCTCCATTTGCTGTTTTTTTATTTTTCTATCTCAATTTTTTGTGGCGGATCTATCGGTGCTTTAAGAGAAGAGTTAAGCTCTATAAGTCTCTTCTCTACCTCTGCTCGCTTGCTGTAGTACTGCAACTTTGCCGATTTGCTGGTGTAGTCAGATTTAAGATGCTTAAGCTCTCTTTGGTTTCTTCTTTCGGTTAGTAAACTTCTCTCAATGCCAAAGTTTATACTTATATAAACTATAATCAGTGCAAAAACGAAGATAACGTAGCTGGCGTGCTGCAGTATTCCGCTGTGAAGCAGAATCTGACCGCCGAGAATTTCGTTCATCCAGTTTCTTTTTGCCATAGTTTAAGTGTTTAGTCTAAAGTTTTTTTGCTACCCTAAGCTTTGCGCTCCTTGCCCTTGTATTCGAGGCGATCTCCTCCTCTGTTGGAAGAATCGGCCTCTTTGACACCGGTTCGAAGGGAGAATCAAATCTTCCGTAGATGTCCTTCACCACCTCGCCGGAGGTATTGCCGCTTTTGATCAGGTTTTTTACCATCCTGTCCTCTAGGGAGTGGTAAGTAATTACTGCCAGAATACCTCCGCTTTTTAGGATATCTTTAGTGCTATCCAGAAAAAGCTCCAGTGCCCTCATCTCCTCATTTACCTCAATTCTGAGTGCCTGATAGATTTTTGCCAGATATTTGTGTTCGGAGAACTTTGGAAGAACCGGGGCCAGAAGACTATTCAGGTGGCCCGTTGTCTTTATCTCGCTCTTCTCCCTCTCTCTGCATATAAGTTGGGCTATACGCCTGCTCTTCTCAACCTCGCCGTATTTATAGAGAATATCTGCGATACTCTCCTCTTGATAACTATTTAAAATATCAGCAGCAGTATGCTTAGCCAGCGTATTCATCCTCATATCCAGAGGGGAGTCGAATCTGAACGAGAAGCCTCTCTCCTCTGTGTCGAACTGGTGAGAGGAGACCCCAAGATCTGCCAGTATTCCGTCTAACTTATCAAAACCATGGTATCTTACATAGTTTGACAGAAATCTATAGTTGTTGTGTACTAAAATTAACCTTTTGTCTTTTGGTGCATTTTCGAGAGCTTCACTATCCCTGTCCATCGCTATTAGTCGCGACTCTTTATCCATCTTCTCAAGAATGAGTCTGCTATGCCCTCCACCTCCAAATGTTACATCGGCGTATACCCCGCCCCTTTTTAACGCAAGGGCCGATACACTCTCTTCAAGTAGTACAGGTATGTGGTATGCACTCATAACCAATTTATTATCCTAAGATTTTCTCAGCTAACTCAGAATAATCACCTCCGGGCAATCTATCTTGCAGATAACTCTCTTTGGCCCAAATCTCAATTTTGTGATCATTGCCTGCGAAAAGGATCTCTTTATCGACCCCTATTTCGTCGAGAAGCCTTTTAGGGATTGAAATTCTTCCCAGCTTTTCGTCCGGCTCTACCAGAGCTCGGTCTCTCATATACTCCCTCCAGAAAAGAGCATGCTCCTTTTTAAAGAAATTAAGTCTAGATTTTACCTCTTCAGACTGTCGTGTCCACTCTTCGTAGGTGTACATCTCCAAACAGTTGAAGAATAGGTCTCTCTTAATTACAAATCTAAGGTCTCCCTCGGATGATATCATTGCCTTTAGAGACGAAGGGAAAACCACTCTCCCTTTGTCATCTATCTTAGCAACATATTCTCCAATAAACTTTACCATTAAGACCTTTTTTACCATTTTTTGACTAAGGCAAATTTAAAGAATCTTTTCCATTTTATTACATTTTTTTACAAATTTTTCCACAATATTATTAACATTAATTGAATTAAAAATTATCTTTGAAAAAGCAAAAAACTAGAGCCATGTTGAGATTGATATGTTTACTTATACTTTTTACAGCTTTTTCATGTAAGAGAGAGGAGAGCTCCGTTACAGTTTCTGATACCGAATTGCCTGAGGCAGAAATCTATGAATTTGGATTCCCTATATCTGAGTTTGAGTCAATTGAGGGGAGGGTAGAGAGGGGAGACTTTTTTACTACTCTGCTTGTAAGACTTGGGGCGTCACAGTCCGATGCTTACTCACTAAGCCAGGCATCCAGAGGGGTGTTTGATCTTAAAACAATCAAGATAGGAAACAGCTATAGGGCCTTCTATACAAAGGGCGATGAGAAAAAGCTGGCCTACCTTGTATATGAGGACACCAAAACAAGATTCGTGACATTCGGTGTTCACGACTCAATATCTGTTGTGGTTTCAAACAGAGAGACTGTTAGAAGATTGAGGTACGCATCGGCAACAATAAACACCTCTTTGTGGAGTGACCTGGCTGCCTCCAACCTACCTACAATTTTGGCAATACGGTTAAGTGATATCTACTCATGGACAATAGATTTCTTTGGATTACAGAGGGGAGACTCCTTTTATGCTCTCTACGAGGAGCTTTACGCCGGAGATAGCTTTATTGGTGTGGGAGCGGTTCATTACGCTGTATTTAACCATGGCGGCAGAAGTTTTGAGGCGATTCGGTTTATACAGGACGAATCTGTTCAGTACTGGAGCAGAGAGGGGGAGAACTTAAGAAAGGCCTTCTTAAAGGCCCCTTTAAGCTTTACACGGGTATCATCGGGCTTTACCCACGCACGAAGGCACCCTGTAACCAGAGTAGTAAGGCCTCATACCGGAGTTGATTATGCAGCTCCAACAGGAACAGAGGTTATGAGTATTGGAGACGGTGTAGTGATACAGAGAGGGTATGTGGGAGCAGGTGGAAATACTGTAAAAATAAGGCATAACTCAACATATACAACTGCATATCTGCACCTCTCGAGATTTGCCAAAGGGCTTACTGTGGGCAAGAGGGTAAGGCAGGGCGAAGTTATAGGATATGTGGGAAGTACGGGGCTCTCTACCGGACCGCATCTCGATTTTAGAGTGTGGAAAAACGGAACCCCTATCAACCCTCTAAAGATGGAGGCTCCACCGGCAGATCCTATTAAAAATTCTAACAGAGAGGAGTTTAAAGTGCACACCTTAAATCTTTTAAAACAGAGAGATTCAATTTTATCTGTTATGTATTTAGACACACTTCTCTATAAGTTGGGAAACAGATAATATGATATTATCTTTGCCGCAAATCAAATTATAATGGCAGACGAAAAGATAATATTTTCAATGAACGGCGTAGGTAAGATACTGCCGAACAACAATAAAGCAATTTTAAAGGATATATACCTCTCTTTTTTTTACGGAGCAAAAATTGGTATTATAGGTCTGAACGGCTCGGGTAAATCTACCCTATTAAAAATTATTGCCGGAGTAGAGAAGTCATACCAAGGAGATGTGGTTTGGGCACCGGGATATACAGTTGGATATCTGGAGCAGGAGCCCCAATTGGATGATAGTAAGAGGGTAATAGATATTGTTAAAGAGGGTGTACATGAGATAGTAGATCTGCTTAAGCAGTACGAAGAGGTAAATGCAAAATTTCTTGAGCCCATGGACGACGATGAGATGAATAGACTCATTAATCTTCAGGGGGAGCTTACAGATAAAATTGAGCATGTTAACGGTTGGGATATAGACTCAAAACTTGAAAAGGCGATGGATGCCCTCCAGTGTCCCGACCCCGAAGCCCTTGTTAAACATCTGAGCGGAGGTGAGAAAAGGAGGATAGCTCTTTGCCGTCTACTGCTGCGAGAACCCGATGTTCTGCTGTTAGATGAGCCAACCAACCACCTGGATACAGAGAGTATACAGTGGCTTGAGGCGCATTTACAACAGTATAAGGGCACTGTGATTGCTGTAACACACGACCGCTACTTCCTAGACAATGTGGCCGGATGGATTCTTGAGCTGGACAGAGGTGAGGGTATACCTTGGAAGGGGAACTACTCTTCGTGGCTAGACCAAAAATCTAAGAGACTTGCTCAAGAGGAGAAGCAGGAGAGTAAGAGACGTAAAACTCTGGAGAGGGAGCTGGAGTGGGTGAGAATGGCACCCAAAGCCAGACATGCAAAGTCTAAAGCCAGGCTTAGTGCATACGAAAAGATGCTCAACGAAGACGGAAGATCTAAAGAGGAGAAGTTGGAGATTTTTATCCCTAATGGCCCAAGACTCGGAGATAAGGTAATTGAGGCAACAGGCGTAACAAAGAGTTATGGCGATAGAGTTCTTTTTGAGGATCTTGCCTTTAGTCTTCCACCTGCCGGTATTGTGGGGGTGATTGGACCAAATGGCGCGGGTAAGACAACCCTATTCAGACTCATAATGGGTATAGAGAAACCCGACAGCGGATCTTTCAATGTGGGAGAGAGCGTAAAGACAGCTTACGTAGATCAACAACACAGATCTATAGACCCCGACAAGAGTGTCTATGAGACCATATCCAGCAACTCCGAGTTTGTAAGATTGGGAAATAGAGATATAAATGCAAGAGCATATGTCTCCAGATTTAACTTTTCGGGAGCCGACCAAGAGAAGCTTTGCGGAATACTTTCGGGAGGTGAGAGGAATAGATTGCATCTGGCACTCACATTAAAGGAGGAGGCAAATGTACTTCTGTTAGACGAACCTACCAACGATGTAGATGTTAACACAATAAGAGCTTTGGAAGAGGGGTTGGAGAACTTTGCCGGCTGTGCCGTTATTATATCGCACGACAGATGGTTCCTAGACAGAATTGCAACACATATTTTGGCATTTGAGGGAGACTCAAAAGTATATTTCTTTGAGGGGACATACTCGGAGTATGAAGAGAACAAGAAGAGACGTCTTGGAGACATAACTCCTAAAAGATTCAAATATAAGAAGCTAACACGCTAAACCCTCTTCTCTGAGAGCTCAAGCCATCTGTATTCAAGCTCCTCTAAACGCCGAAGGACTACAGAGTATCTTTGAGAGCTCTCCATCAAAATGGAGGGGGATAGTTCACCGGAGTTAAGGGCAGTCTCGAGACTGCTCTTCTCTTTTTCTATTTTCTCTATCTCCTGCTCAACCAACACCAGCTCTTGCCTCTCTTTATATGTAAGTCTCTCTCTTTTGTCTTCTCTCTTCTCTTGCTTTTTTGAAGCGCCAATTTGAGCGTTGTTTGCTGTAACCTCTTTATTGTCAGATTGTTTCGCCTTGATTAAGTTACGATACTCCGAGTATTTGCCCACATAGTCGCGTATTAGACCATTGCCCTCAAATACAAACAGATGATGTGCAATTTTATCCAGAAAAAATCTATCGTGAGAGACAATTATTACACACCCTTTAAAACTCTCGAGGTACTCCTCCAGTATGTTAAGAGTCATAATATCCAGATCGTTTGTGGGTTCGTCTAAAATCAAAAAATTTGGACTTCTCATTAAAATCGTAACAAGGTAAAGTCTCCTCTTCTCTCCACCGCTGAGTTTCTCAATTTTTGTGTTGTGCATCGAGTGAGGAAAGAGAAACCTTGTAAGGAGTCTTCCTGCATCCATAACCGAGCCGTCGGAAAGCGTAACAACTTCGGCAATACCTCTTACAGCATCAATAACGGTGTCTGAGGGGTTGAACAGAAGGCCATCCTGCCTGTAATATCCAAAAACCACAGTCTCTCCATGGTCTATTTCACCGCTTGCAGGTTGTACGGCTCCGGTAATAACATCCAAAAAAGTACTTTTTCCTACACCGTTAGCCCCCACTAGGCCAATCTTTTCACCTCTCGAAAAATTATATGTAAAATGATCAATAGTAACTACCTCACCCCAACTATGAGATACACCTCTACAGTTTATAATCTTTTTCCCCAATCTAGATGACGCGGTGTCGATTTTAACCTTATCATTTGATATTTTATGATTTGCCCTCTCTTTAAGGTCGTAAAATGCATTTACTCTATATTTTGCCTTAGTTCCCCTTGCCTGAGGCATCCTTCTCATCCAATCCAGCTCTGTTCTGAATAAATTTCTAGCCCGTTCTGTCTCTGTATTAAAAATTTGAACCCTCTCCTCTCTCTTCTCCAGAAAGTATGAGTAGTTTCCATCGTATGTAAAGAGCGATCCGTTCTCCAGCTCTACAATCTTGTTACAAACCCTGTCTAGAAAGTACCTGTCGTGGGTTACCATTAAGAGGGTGACTTTACCCCTTGAGAGGTAATCCTCTAAATACTCAATAATCTCCAAATCAAGGTGATTTGTAGGTTCATCCATAACAATAAAGTTACTTCCGCTAATCATCATCTTAGCAATAGCTACCCTCTTTCTTTGACCGCCCGATAACTCACCCATTTTATAGTTTATATTATCGAGTTTAAGTGACGAGAGTATCTGCTTTATCTTGAGCTCGTACTGCCAACCATCTATTCTATCCATCTCTCTTGATGCTGCACCTATTTTGGATGCATCTCCAGAGATTAAAGCCCGCTCATATTCAAGTGTGATTAACGAGATCTCCTCCTTGCTGGAGAAAACCTCTTCAAACATTGTATTTTGAGGATCGAATTGTGGCTCCTGTTGCAGATATGCCACTCCGGTACTATTGAAAATCTTTACAAAGCCATACTCTCCGTTTGAATTTAAATCGGGAGAGTCTACCCCGGCAATAATTTTTAGCAGAGAGCTTTTGCCTGTGCCGTTTGGGGCAATAAGCGCAACCTTATCTCCTTCATTTATATTAAGATCGAGCTCTTCGAATAGGATTTTATCTCCGTACCTTTTAGATAGTTTGTTTGCCTGTAAAATAGTTGCCATGCCGCAAAGTTAATCAAAATCAGGCCGGCAACGAAACTTGTTCGGCCGGCCTGAAGATTAAAGTATAGGAATAAATTATAAGGTAATCTTTGTAGGTTTAACCATATGCTTAGGATCCAGTATGGTATCGAGCTGCTCCTTTGTAAGGAGACCTTTCTCCATAACCAGGTTGTAAACACTTCCACCTGTCTTAAGTGCCTCTTTTGCTATCTCCGAACAGTTTTCATAACCTATGAACGGCTTAAGGGCAGTCACTATTCCAATAGAGTGCTCTACATAGTGGCGGCAGTTAGATTCGTTGGCAATGATGCCGTCTATACACTCAACTCTTAGTGTGTCCAGGGCACGAATGAGCCAGTCGCTCGACTCAACAATACTATGAACCATTACCGGCTCCATTACGTTTAGCTCAAGTTGAGCCGCCTCGGAAGCTAACGAGACAGCCATCTCATTTGCAATAACTTTAAAACAAACCTGATTTACCACCTCGGGGATTACAGGATTTACCTTTCCGGGCATTATTGAAGATCCCGGCTGTTTAGGAGGTAGGTTAATCTCTGCAAGACCTGCCCTTGGACCCGATGAGAGGATTCTAAGGTCGTTACATATTTTTGATAGTCTGATTGCAATCATCTTAAGTGCAGATGCGTAGAAGACCATACTCGAAGTATCGTTGGTTGCTTCAACCAGATCTTCTGCCAGTCTTATGTCCCATCCGGTTATCTCTCTAATATGTTTGATGCACGCCTCGGCATAACCCGGCTCCGATGTGATTCCCGTACCGATTGCCGTGGCACCCATATTAATGAACAATAGCTCCTTTGCTGCCTTCTCTAATCTGCTTAACTCATGTTTCATTGCATATCTATACGCTCCAAAACTCTGACCCAGAGTCATTGGGACAGCATCTTGCAGCTGAGTTCTTCCCATCTTAATAACGTGAGCAAACTCCTTCTCCTTCTTTTCGAAAGACTCAATAATAGCAAGGAGTGCCTCTCTGACATGGAAGTGAGTTAAATACAGACCAATGTGCATTGCGGTTGGGTATGCATCATTTGTAGATTGTGCCATGTTAACATGATCGTTTGGACTGCAGTACTGATACTCACCCTTCTCTCTTCCCATTATCTCCAAAGCTCTGTTTGCAATAACTTCGTTGGCGTTCATGTTAACGCTTGTTCCTGCTCCACCCTGAACCATGTCTATAGGGAAGTGCTCCAGGTGTTTGCCATCCATCAGCTCTTTGCAGGCCTCAACAATGGCATCCTTAATCTCATCATTTATGAGCCCTAGTTCGTGATTTGCCAATACTGCTCCCATTTTTACAATACCAAGCGCCTTTGTGAACTCGGGATACTCCGAAAGATAATCTCTACTGATATCGAAATTCTCGATACACCTTAGTGTTTGAATTCCAAACAACGCCTCTGCCGGAACCTCTTTGTAACCCAGAAGGTCGTGCTCTGTACGGCTCTTTCCGCTGGTAGCGAAACTAAATCTCTCCATAACAATTCATTTTTTAAAAAGTTGGGCAAAGGTAATAAATTGTTATGATGAAAGCCAATTTTTGTTAGAGATTATAGAGTTAAACAAAGAATTTGTTAACCTTTTTAAGTGCAGAAGGCAAAGCAAATACTACAACTCTGTCGTATGGTTTTATCTCGGTATCGCCAAGTGCAATAAAGCTGTTATTCCCCCTGATTACACCGCCTATTATGGCATCTTTCGGGAAACCCAGATTCCTGATTTTATCTCTGGTGATTGTACTGTTGGGGTTTACTATAAACTCAAGAATCTCTGCATCGGAACCATTAAGACACTTAATTGATTGAACTTTATTAGAGAGGGTAAATCTAAAAATACGGCTTGCGGTAATCAGTTTCTTATTAATTACGGCATCTACCCCCATCCCTTCTGCAAGTTTAATATAATCTATATTCTCAACCTCTGCTATTGTCTTTGCAACTCCCATCTTCTTGGCCATTACACAAGAGAGTATATTGGTCTCCGAACTGCTGGTTACAGCTACAAATGCATCAAAATCATTAACATCCTCCTCAATTAACAGATCGGTGTTCCTGGCGTCTCCATTGATTACAAGCGTCTTTCCCAATCTTTCGTTAAGCTCGTCGCATCTATCCCGCCTGCGCTCAATAAGTTTTATATAATCTACGGTGTTCTCCAGTTTTTTAGCAACCATCTCGCCAATCCTTCCTCCACCAACAATCATGAGTCTTCTTACATCTATATTGTTCTTTCCGGAGTAGCTCATCACCTCTTGAACACCTGTTCTTTTAGAGATTACAAATACAAGATCGTGAAGCTTGAAGCGTGTATTACTCCTAGGGATGATGGTTGTGCCCTCCCTTGATATCGCAACTGCCCTATACTGTTGCTCTCCAACCACTGTGTAGTCAGACATGGTTTTGTCTATAAGGGGAGCACCGTCGTCTAGTCTAAAAACAATTAACTGGAGTTTTCCTCCCGAAAAGTCCATAAATTCCGAGGTGCCTGTCTGCTTCAGCAGATCGATAATCTCGTGTGATGCAATTTTTTCGGGATAAAAAAGCAGATCTATACCCATGTCGGTAAAGAGGAGCTTATTCTCATTCTGAAGATATTCGTCGTTGTTGATTCTCGCCGTAACTTTGGCGCTTCCCATCTTTTTAGCCAAAAGAGCACTAATCAGATTTACATCCTGTTCCTGTGAGGGGCTTACTGCTATAAAGAGATCGGCCTTTGCCGCTCCTGCATACGCCAATGTTTTGATTGATGTTGGAGAGCCGAAGACAGTTATCACATCTGAACTTTCAGATACTCTGTTAAGCCTTAATTCGTCATTATCTATGATCGTAAGATCGTGGTACTCATTGCTGAGCATTTTTGCCAGGTGACTGCCCACTTCGCCGGCACCCGCAATTATTATCTTCATTGCTGACTATATTAATACTCCTCCTCATTAAAGAAGAAGTCCTCTTTGCTTGGATAGTCGGGCCAGATATCCTCTATACTGTCGTACACCTCTCCGTCATCGTCGAGATCTTCAAGATTTTCTATCACCTCCAAAGGTGCTCCCGAACGTGTAGCGTAATCAATCAACTCCTCTTTAGTAGCCGGCCATGGAGCATCTTCCAGTTTTGATGCAAGTTCAAGTGTCCAATACATAGCACAAATGATTAATAATTAAGTACTTGAAATTAAGATGAAAAATAGTGTGCGAAGATAGTCAATAATTTTTAATTATCAACTCTATTGATGCCAGAAATCGTCGCCAATCCCATCATTCATGGCCAAAAATCTGGCATAGACGTAGAGATAGTCGGAAAGACGGTTAAGATACTTTACAGGTATCTCAAGTCTTGGTTCCAGCATAACCACAATTGCAGACCTCTCTGCTCTTCTGCAAACTGTTCTTGCGATATGACATTCGGCCGACACCCTTGGCCTCTCAGGAAGGATAAAGGCATTTTGAGGAGGCAGCTGCTCGGTCATCTCATCTATCTGATGTTCAAGAAAAGAGATCTCATCTATATCGAATGGTTTTAACTTATTGGATGCAGCCTCGTCGGATGCCAGATGGGCTGCAATCAGCATCAAATTGGCCTGAATTCTCCTAAGGTTGGAGTGGTATGGTTTGCCATAGGCATCTGCCCTGATAAGTGCTATGTATGAAATCAATTCATCTACATTTCCATAAGCATTCACTCTTGGATCGTCTTTACTAACCCTTGTGCCACCAACAAGAGATGTCTGCCCCTTGTCTCCTGTTTTTGTATATACCTTCATATTAAATGCTCACTAGTTATAGTTTACCGGGTTGATATTCGCCTCGTCGGATTCAATCACACCATCTCTAAGGCGAATAATTCTTCTTGCATGCTTTGCAATATCCTCTTCATGGGTTACAACAATAATAGTGTTGCCCTGGTTGTGAATATCGGCAAAAAGTTTCATTATGTCTATAGAAGTTTTAGAGTCCAAATTCCCTGTAGGCTCATCGGCAAGTATGATTGAAGGTTTGTTTACAAGGGCTCTGGCCACGGCAACTCTCTGTCTTTGACCACCCGAAAGCTCGTTTGGCTTGTGGTGCATTCTATCTGTAAGATCTACACTTGCGAGGGTCTCCTTAGCTCTCCTGTCTCTCTCGGCCTTTCCGTCTCCCGAGTAGATAAGGGGAAGTGCAACATTGTCCAGGGCTGTGTACCTGGGAAGAAGATTGAAAGACTGGAAAACAAATCCAATCTCTTTGTTTCTAACCTCGGCAAGTTCGTTGTCATTCATTTTAGATACATCTGTACCATTGAGAATATAGGAGCCATCGGTAGGGCTGTCGAGGCATCCGAGAATATTCATCATTGTAGATTTTCCCGAGCCGGATGGGCCCATTATTGCTACGTATTCGTTTTTATGGATAATTATATCTACTCCGTTAAGGGCTCTTACCTCTTGGTTGCCCACTTTGTAGAACTTCTTGATCCCCTTTATTCTGATGATCTCCTTCTCCATTTTGTCGGTTTTTAAATTACAAAGCTATAAAATAAATATATTCTCTCTGTACCTTATTTGAGGATTAATTTCTGATGCTCTTTTATAAAGAGTATAAACAGCTCTCCTCCCCTCATTGGATATCTCGAGAGTCTCTTCGTTTACAAATAGCTCGATATGTTTTTTTATTACATCTAAATCTATCTCTTGCGCATTAATCTTCACATATTCCTGAGATAATCGGGGGTTTTTAAAAGCAAATTCTATACTCCTCTTCAATACCCTTCCAACTTTTTCTGCAGTGTTAATATCCAATTTGTTAGATACGGCAATACCTCCCAAAGGTACAGGTAATCCGCTCATCTTCTGCCATAGCTCGCCTAAGTCGGAGATGAGAAGAAGACCTCTGTCTTGGTATGTAAACCTGCCCTCGTGAATAAGAACCCCATAGCCGACTCTATCCTCTAAAAGCTCTCTCTCGATATCTGAGAACAGCATCTCTTCAACCAAATCTATCCACGGATAGGCAATTTTGAGAAGAAGAGCAGCAGTTGTCATTTGGCCCGGAATCAGGACACCCCTCTCCTTCAACTCTTTTTTAGCAAATTGAGTATCAATGTTTGAGAGCTCTCTCCTGTTTGTGACAAAGAGAGGGCCATTGCCTCTGCCCAGAGCACTTCCGCAGGTTAACATTGAGTATTTTTGGGAGAGCATGAAAAAGGCGTGATAACTTAACTTGCATACATCATAACTTTCTCTGCAGGCAGCTCTGTTTAGATGCTCTACATCTGCCAGTATAATCTCCGGTTCGATACCCTCCAAATCTATCAATCCGTTTGCTAAAGCGTGAAAAGCAAACGTGTCGTTGGGGCATGGGGAGTATGCGATTTTTAATCTCATTTTGCTAAAGCTGTAAGGACAACTTTAACAGCATCCCTTAGTGAGTCAAGTGCAAGAGGAATGTTCCATTTAGACCTGTCTCTCTCTCCAACCTCATTCGAAACAGACCTTAGTTCCAGGAAAGGGACCTTCTCTAATGAGCATACATAAAAAAATGCCGCCCCCTCCATGCTCTCGATTTGTGGCCTGAAATCTTTTTGAAGTTGCTCCTTCTTACCAGGTAGTCCGCTTACTGTTTGTACTGTAACTGCGGTAGCTTTTGAGTATACAGACAGAGCATCCTCCAGTTCGTTGGATAGTGCAGGTGAGTGCAGCGCTCCGTTTACGAATGGATGTGTGTTTGCATCCAGTATTTTATAATCAAAAAGAGTTTGAAACCCGGTGAATGTTTCAAAACCGAGATCTCCAAAAAACTCTTTCTCTATCCTTGCAACTTTTCCTATAGTGAACTCAGGCCCAAAACTACCGGCAATTCCAATGTTAACTGCCAGATGGAACCTCTCCGAAGAGGTATTAAGCATCTTAGTAAGTCTGTAGCTTGTAGAGGTTGTTCCTATACCTGTGAGCATCCATGTAATCTCAAGACGGTACTGTTCATCTTTAGTGAGTGAATTGTATGCCTGTCTGGCAGTAATCAGCTCCTCCTCTTCTGCTGCAGTGATCAGTATTCTCATTATTTTAACTCTTTTTTTGTAATATTGCGCAAAATTTGAATTTAATACGAAAATATACAAATATTATGGCATATACAAAGATAGAGCATTACGACGAGGATGTTACTCAGGAGTTGGCCGACCACTATAAAGAGATTCTAAGACTTATAGGAGAGGACCCTAACAGAGAGGGTTTAGGTCTTACCCCTATCAGAGTAGCCAGGTCTCTTCAGTTTCTTACCCAGGGTGCTAAATTGGACGGTGCTGCAATACTTAACTCTGCAAAATTCAAAGAGGAGTATCAGCAGATGGTTTTGGTAAAAGATATAGATCTCTACTCAATGTGCGAACACCACATGTTGCCATTTTACGGAAAGGCACATGTAGCATATATTCCAAACGGATACATAACCGGCTTAAGCAAAATTGCAAGGGTGGTTGAGGCCTTCTCAAGACGATTGCAGGTACAGGAGAGGTTAACAGTTCAGATAAGAGACTGCATTCAACACACCTTGAATCCACTTGGGGTGGCTGTAGTTATAGAGGCGTCTCACATGTGTATGCAAATAAGAGGAGTTCAAAAACAGAACTCTGTAACCACCACATCGGCCTTTACAGGAGCTTTTCTTAAAGACATGAGAACAAGAGAGGAGTTTATGCACCTGATTGGTGTAAGCATACACTGATTACTCTAACTTGAGAGCAAGTGTGAAGTCGAACTGAAGCCCCCCCTCGGGTCTGTTCTTGACTGAGATTCTCCCTCTGTGCAGCAAAACTGAATTTCTGACAATAGAGAGACCCAGACCACTACCTCCGCTCTTTCTGCTTCTTCCCTTCTCAACTCTGTAGAACCTCTCGAATATCCTATGAATATGGTTTTCAGAGACCCCTTTTCCTGTATCGTAATAAGAGAATAGAATCTCGTTGCCCGATACTCCCATCTCTTTAATGTGTATCTCTATTCCGCTCCCGCCATGATCTATGGAGTTGTCTATAAGATTTTTGAAAAGAGAGTATATAAGCATGTAGTTACCTTCCAAAACTAAATCCCTACTTACCTCGGAGAAGAACTTTACCCCCCTCTCCTCCATTCTGAACAGGAGATCACTCTCTATCTCCTTTAAACAATCATGGATATTAATCTGCTCATAATCGAATTTATCTGCGGCCTCCTCTATCTTGTTGAGTATAGACATGTCGTTCACAATTGCAGATAGTCTTAGAGTTTGCGCATATGCCCTTTCCAAAAAAAATCTTGCCTGACTCTGCTCAATATTCTCCTGTTGTAATAGTGTCTCCAGATAGCCCCTTATTCCTGTTACCGGAGTCTTTAATTCATGCGCAACATTATGAGTGAGTTGCTGTTTGTACTTTTTTGTATTCTCGAGCTGCACAAAAGTAGAGATAATCTGTTCGCCCAGCTCGCCCATCTCATCTTTTGGAAACCTTACAGTGTCGTAATTCTCCTCGCCGTGCTTAACCTTGTCTATAAACTCTTTAAGAGCTGCAAATGGTTTGTTGATTTTACGGGTTATGTAAACCAGTACAATTGCAGATAAAAAAAGTACCAGAAGGATATAAATCTGCCATGTTTTATCTGATTTTAGTGCAGGGTAGACATAGGAGTCGTACTCCAGAGCCGTCCTAACAAAATAATCGGGGTATTTTACAGCGTAGTATAGATACCTCCCCCCAAGAGTAGATGAGTAACGGAGAGATACACCCTTCCCCTTTTGCGAGGCCTCTTCAAGCTCAGGTCTATCCAGATGATTATCTGTGATAGAGTCTTTGTGTGTTAGGTTATCGTAAAGAACCCAGGCGTCATGATCCAATACTGTTACTCTAATATTTTGAGGGAGAAGATGGTTATTTTTCTCTACCGCCTCTTTAATCTCTGCTGCGCTACTGCTCCCCTCTATGCTCCTGTAGATAATATCGGCATATGGTTTCATACCCAGCACCATACCCTCTACCTTCATAGAGCTCTCTCTATTTAAAACAATGAGTGTAAACAGCAGACTGGCAGCTGTTAGAACTAAAAGAAAATAGGAGAGAATCTTGTATTTATAACTGAATCTCATCTGGTTCGAAACAATAACCGTATCCCGATCTATTTAAAATGGCAGCACCATAGGGCTCAATTTTTTTTCTTAAACGGGCAATATGTACATCTACTGTCCTCTCAAGAACAAAGGATTCATTCTGCCACACAGAGTCTAGAATATTGGATCTGGAGAATAGCTTTCCAGGTTGACCGGCTAATATCGACAATATCTCAAACTCTTTTTTAGTGAGTTTAACATCTTTATCATCAATTTTTAAAGATTTACCTGAGTTATCAATAACCAGATTACCAAATTTTATAATGCTATCATCTTGGTTATAAGTGCTGTTACTCTCTTGGTTAGAGAAGGTGCTTCTGGATAGCACTGCATTCACCCTTGCAATAACCTCTTTAATTGAGAATGGCTTTGATATATAATCATCTGCTCCTAGTCCGAACCCTTTTAATTTGTCTGCCTCCTGATCTTTAGCCGTAATAAAAATTATTGGCACATCTCTGGAGTAGTCTTCCCTTACAAGCTCGGCCAACTTAAACCCCGAAATTGCCCCCATCATTACATCCAGCAGGAGAATATCGTAATTGTTCTTAAGTTTGGCGTAGGCATCCTCTGCAGAGTGAGCCACATCTGCCTCGAATCCTGCGTTTCTGAGGTTAAAACTCAGAATTTCGCACAGATCCTCTTCGTCGTCTACCACAAGAACTCTCTTTTTTTTCATCTTGCTTTTCTGTTATTCGATTTATGTTGCAAAGCTATGTCAAGTTTGATTAATCACCACATCAACACCTTTTGTCGTAAGAATTTCTTAATAATTTCTTATCTGATTGTTAACATCGGCTCGATACTTTTGCCACCGTAAATATAAAAAAAAATTGCAGTGAGAAACCTATTATTATCGACTCTTTTACTACTGACAACTCTCAAATTCAACTATTCAGCAGCACAAACCAAGGGCACTCACCTTGAGGGAACCATCATTGATAAGACCTCGGGAGAGAGTGTTATAGGTGCAACAATTTTCTTTCCCGATTTAAAAAAGGGGGCATCTTCCGATTTGGATGGATTCTACAATATAGAGAACCTCCCTGTTGGAGTTTTCAAAGTTGAAGTTGCCTGTATAGGATACCAAACTATTGTGATCTCCGATATGGAGATAAAACCGGGGAAGAATGGCTTTGACATTCTCTTGGAGGAGGCAACCAATCTGCTTAATGAAATTGTGGTAACCTCTGTTAAGAGGATGAACTCAGAGATAGCAATGGTTCAGGCCACAAGAACAGCAGGAGTTGTGATGAGCGGCATGTCGTCACGTCAAATAACAAAGTCGCAAGACAGAAATACAGCAGAGGTTGTGAAGAGAATACCAGGGGTGTCCATTATAAACGACAGGTACATTATTGTAAGAGGATTACCCAGCAGATATAATAACGTATGGGTAAATAACTCTTCGGTGCCCAGTACAGAGGCCGATTCCAGATCGTTCTCATTCGATATACTTCCATCTGCCCAACTAGAGAGCATCATGATTGTTAAATCGCAATCTGCCGAGCTGCCATCAGATTTTTCGGGAGGATTTGTTAAGATTACTACGGGAAGTATGCCGGAAAAATCGGAGACAATCATATCATACGGAACAGGAATAAATAGCGTAACTCACTTTAACAAGCAGTTGAGAAACAAGGCGTCGTCTACCGACTTTCTGGGTTTCGACAGTGGTGAGAGGGCTCTTAAATCTATTGTTCCTTTAAGATTGGACAACTATAACGGAGCTTTGGTAACAGATGTTACAAAGAGGGGGTTCAGAGAGGAGTGGGGAGTTAAAGAGGGGGGTGCTCTCCCCGATCAGAGACTCTCCCTTATGTTAAACAGATACTATCTTCTTAAAAAGGGCTCAAAGCTTGGCTTAACGGCAGCACTAAACTACTCACTTACATCGCAAACCTATAAAGATATGTTAAACGCAAGGTTTGGTGTATACAATACTGTAACCGATGAACCTGAATTTATCTATAAATATACAGATAATCAGTATAGTATAGATGCAAAGGTGGGGGGATGTTCAATCTCACATATATGAATGAGAGGAGTAAAATAGAGTTCAGAAACATAATTAACATTCTGGGAAAGAACAGATATACAGAGAGAGAGGGGTGGCAGAACGTTAGCGCCAAATATATACAGGAGAAGAGAGAGTATCTCTACACAAATAGGAGTACATATACAGGACAACTTGCAGGTAGACACGATATTGGCAGCAAGATTATAGACTGGGTACTAGGTTACTCTTACGCGGGGATGGATCAACCCGACAGGAGAATCATTAACAGAGAGGAGAATACCATCTACGGAGACAGGTATTACGGACAGATGTCTATAGATCAAAATGAGATCACACGCGATTTTGTTAAGTTGGATGAGCACATAATCACACCTGCTTTTAATATAACACTGCCTCTTAACCTCTCCTTTGCAGAGACGGCAGAACTTAAGAGCGGCCTCTTTGGGGAGTACAGAACAAGAGAGTACAAGAACAGACAGTTCTTCTATAGATACAATATCTACAATCTTGCTCAGGACTTTTCTTACAGAGATGTTACAGGAGAGATTCTCAATGACCAAAACTACTCATCGGACAAACTATATGTTTACGAAGATACCGATAATAGAAACAGCTACAAGGGCGATATTATGAGTGGTGCAGGATACCTTTCACTGAAGGTGGCAACAGGTAGATTCAATGTTACAGCCGGTGCAAGGTTAGAGGCTGGAACACTGAGACTCACCTCTTACGATAAAATTAACGAATTTTCTACTAAAAGCAAGGATTATGACTATTTCGATATCTTCCCATCGCTGAACGCCTCTTACAATTTGAGTAAGAAAGATTTGATCAGAGTTGCCTACGGAAGATCTATCAATCGTCAGGAGTTTAGAGAGGTTTCATCTTCTGTCTATTACGATTTTAATCTCTTCTCCGATGTCAAAGGTAACCCAAACCTCAAGCATGCCATAATCAATAATCTGGATATTAGATTTGAACACTACACTACACAAGGTGAGTATGTAACATTAGCCCTGTTTTATAAGAACTTTAAGAATCCCATAGAGTGGACCTACCTCGATGCAGGAGGTTCGTACACCTACACATTTGAAAATGCAAAAGAGGCAAATAACTGGGGTTTAGAGGCAGATATAAGAAAGAATCTGGCATTTGCCGGGCTAAAGAACTTCTCTCTAGGCCTTAATGCTGCCTACATCTACAGCAAAGTTAAGTTCAACAAAGAGAGATCTCTTGAGAGAGACAGAGCAATGCAGGGCCAATCGCCATACCTTGTTAATGCATCCCTCTATTACGATAACGAAAAGTATGGAGTGAGTGCAGGTTTGTTGTACAATAGAATAGGTAAAAGAATAGTTGGTATCGGCAGGGCAGATACCGGATCGGGTGCCTCTGTAAACAACGATGTACCCGACACATATGAGCTTTCGAGAGACATTATTGATCTCTCGCTAAGTAAGAGGATTGGGAAGAGTCTTGAGATAAAAGGTGCTGTTAAAGATATACTTAATCAGAGTATAATATTCCAGCAGTATCCAAAATATGTAGACATGAACGGTAATGTTCAAGAGAGAGATCAAACTTCAAAAAGTTTTCGCCCCGGCCGACACCTCTCACTATCTATACAAATAAAATTTTAAAACTTTCAAAACAACTATATGAAAAAAATTAAAACATTGGCAGCTATTATTGCCTCAGCACTTCTTGTAAATCTGGCTACTTCCTGTTCTGACAACAACAAAATCGAAAAGCCGGAGGAGCCTTCAGAGCAGATTATCTTTAACGGGAATCAGATAGGAAATGGTTCTCAGGAGTTTGAAATCAAAGGGAAACACACCCTAAAGAAGGGAAAATATGTGCTTAAAGGATGGGTATACATTACAGACGGAGCATCTCTAACGATTGAACCGGGAACCATAATACGTGGAGATAAAGATACAAAAGCAGCCCTCATAGTAGAACAAGGGGGAAAAATCTTTGCACAGGGAACAGCAGACGAGCCGATTGTCTTTACATCTAACCAACCGGCAGGTTCAAGAAAGCCCGGCGATTGGGGTGGTGTGGTAATTTGCGGAAGAGCAAGCAACAATAAAGGCGAGATGATTATTGAGGGCGGACCAAGATCTAAGCATGGAGGGGCTAACGACGAAGACAACTCGGGAGTGCTCTCCTATGTGAGAATTGAGTTTTGCGGATATCCATTCAAGACCGACCAGGAGATTAATGGACTAACAATGGGCTCTGTAGGAAGAGGTACAATGATAGATCATGTGCAGGTCTCCTTCTCTAACGACGATGCTTTCGAGTGGTTTGGAGGAACTGTAAACTCAAAGTATCTAATTGCCTACAACACGTGGGACGATGCTTTTGATACCGATGCCGGATTTAGAGGAAAGATTCAGTTTGGTCTTGCTATCAGCTACCCTAAAATTGCTGATATCTCCAGATCCAATGGGTTTGAGTCTGATAACAACTCCGATGCCCCAAACCAACAACCGGTCACCGCCCCTGTTTTCTCAAATATTACCATCATTGGTCCGTCGGTACAAGATGCAGCATTTATTAACACCTCGGCATACATAGACGGAGGTGCATATAATCCGGGTAATGGATCTAAACTTGGACAGCATCAGGCAGCGATTCAGATACGCAGAGGATCTAATATGAGTCTTTTCAACTCTGTAGCAATAGGGTATCCGGTTGGTTTAGCAATCAATAACGACAAAGGGTCTCAAACTCAACTGGCAGCAACAGACGGTAAATTAAAAATACAGAATGTATATCTTGCACAAATGACAATCACAGGAACAGATAAAGATGGCTCTTACAAAGATTCACTCTCTACAGATGCTAATACCTTTATTAAAACAGCACCCGAGTCGTTCTCGTCTACCTTCTTTAAAAACTCGTCGAATAACAATACCCTGCTGTCATCTGCATCGGCACTTATGCTCAAACAACCATCTGCCCCCGCAGTTAGCGGAAACTGGGCGCCACTTGCATCAAGTCCTCTAACCAATAGATCTAATCTATTTACCGACTCAAAAGTGACCGATACATTTTTTGACAAAGTTAATTTTATAGGGGCCTTCAGAAGTGATGCCTCTGCCGATAACTGGACACTAAATTGGGCAAATTTCGATCCTCAGAACACCGCGTACTAAAAAATAACTCTTTAAAAATATAAAAAGTGAGGCCGGCAAAAGCAATTGCTAGTCTCACTTTTATTTATTCAGAAGATTTTTAAAGATAACGTTTTTTTAATAGAATTTTTTTATAAATTCGCACTCATGGGGATAATTAAACAATGCTAAAGGTTTCATTTTTAAGAGAGTTGTCACAACTTCTCTTTTCCGATTCTGAGGATAAAACCGATGAAGTTTTTCCTTTCAGAACAAGGGGGTATGCCTTTATTCCCGCTCTTTTTGTCTTTGCAGGCTTCGCCTCGGTTTTTACTTTTTACAACCCTACACTATACAAAGCACCGCTTTTTATTACGGCTGTAACGTGCCCTCTTGTTTTACTTACAATTATGATGTGCAAAAAGGGTAATAGGGTTTTGCTTGCAAACATACTATATGCGCTTTTTACACTCTATTTTGGAATCTTCTCTGTGGTATTCTTTGGAAACCAACCGGGGATTCACTATTATCACCTGGTACTGGCTTCTATCCCGTTTATAACTTTCACATTAAACAGATGGATAAATATATTAATAATATCACTGTCAAATCTGCTAATATTTGCCTATACCGACAGATACATGAGCAGCGGTTTGCTTAAAATGGAGTTTCCACCACAGCTGGAGGATTACAAAATACTAACAGCACTGGTTATATTTTTGATATCCTTGATTGTAATAATCTCAGACCAACTGCTGCTTGCGGTAAGAAATGAAAAGTTTCTGGAACTTACCAGAGAGCTAGACCAAAAGAACAGGGAGCTCACCAGGGCTATCCACACCAAAGATAAGTTCCTCTCCCTCATTACACACGATTTAAAAGGGCCGATAGGTAACCTCTCCAACTTTTTAGAGCTGATATCGGAACGAATCTCAACCCTCTCTAAAGAGGAGCTTAGCCACTCGATTGAGGTGTTAAAAAATTCTGCTGGCAATACATACACGCTTTTGGAAAATCTATTAAGCTGGTCTCGGCTTCACACAGGAGAGATTAAATACACCCCTGTAGATGGCGATCTATGCCCTGTAATTTTTAACACTCTGGAGCTATTCAAACCTATAGCCCAAAGAAAAGGTGTTCAACTTCTATACACTCCTGCAGGTCCCTACTTTTGTCAATTCGATACAAATATGGTTAGTACCATAATCAGAAACCTTGTAAACAATGCCGTAAAGTACACAAAAGAGGGAGGGGTGGTTTCAATTCACTGCAAAAATGAGAGGCATAGAGTTGTGGTATGGGTCAAGGATTCGGGAATGGGCATAGACTCCAAAACACTGGCAAATCTCTTCAGATTAGATGTTAAACACTATCCCATGCCCGGTACTTCCGGAGAGATGGGAACCGGCCTTGGTTTAATAATGTGCAGAGAGTTTATAGAGATGCATGGTGGACAAATCTGGGCAGAGAGCAGAGAGGGCGAGGGGAGTGTTTTTTATTTCTCAATACCTACACCTAAAGGGGTTTCAACCCCATAGTCTCTGCTTTTTCTTTTAGCAGCTTTATGGCCTCATCGCTATTATTTGAAATAATCCCATCCAAGATTGCATTTTTAATATACTCTTTAAGTATCCCAATCTCTCTTCCGGGTGCAAGACCATAGATCTCCATAATCATCTCGCCTGTTACAGGGTTCTTAAAGTTTCTGACTGCATCTTTCTCCTCTACCTCTATGAGCTTCTCTCTAACAAGCGCAAAATTGTGAAGGTGTCTTTTAACCCTATTTTCGTTTTTAGATGTGATATCTGCTTCACACAAAAGCATAAGATCGTCGGTATCGTCTCCTGCATCGAAAAGAAGCCGTCTTATTGCCGAATCGGTAACCTCCTCCTGAACAAGAGCAATAGGCCTGAGATGCAGCTGTACCATCTTTTGAACATATTTCATCTTCTCATTGAGCGGCATCTTTAGCTGTTTAAAGATCTTTGGAACCATCTTGGCTCCTAAGTAGTCGTGCCCGTGAAAGGTCCAACCTACACCCGGTTCAAAATTTTTAGTAGCAGGTTTAGCAATGTCGTGAAGTAGAGCGGCCCACCTCAACCAAAGATTATCACTTTTAGCTGCAAGATTATCCAATACTTCAAGTGTGTGGCTGAAGTTATCTTTATGCCCCTTTCCGTCTAAAGTCTCAACCCCTTTTAGCTTCACAATTTGTGGTAAAATCATCTCAAGGAGGCCCGTCTCATCTAACAAGGAGAATCCCACAGATGGCTTAGGGGAGAGGAGTATTTTGTTTATCTCTTCATTGATTCGCTCCTCAGACAGAATTGATATTCTCTCTCTGTTTCTTTTTATAGATTCAATGGACTCAGGAGTTACAGAGAACCCCAATTGAGAAGAGAATCTTATTGCTCTGAACATCCGTAGAGGGTCGTCGCTGTATGTAGTGTCGGGATCGAGAGGGGTTCTAATAATTTTGTTTTTAAGATCATCTATGCCGCTAAAAGGGTCGGATAACTCTCCAAAATCTTCATTTTGAAGACTTAATGCAAGAGCATTAATTGTAAAGTCTCTACGAAGCTGATCGTCGCGCAGCGATCCGTTCTCAACAATCGGCTTACGTGAGTTAACTCTGTACGACTCTTTTCGTGCACCCACAAACTCAATCTCCAACTCTTTCCAACGGATCATTGCTGTTCCAAAGTTTTTGAAAACGGCTACAACCGAGCCAACCCTCTCTCCAACTCTCTCTGCCAACTCAATACCACTCCCCTCAACAACAATATCTATATCTTTACTCTCTCTCTTTAGAAGGGAATCTCTCACAAATCCTCCAATAACGAAGGCTCTTACTCCAAGCAATGCGGCCTCTTCAGAAATTATTGTAAATATTTTTTTTCTAAGAAAGTTCATTATACTGTGGTATGGTTGTTAAAAATTGGTATCGCCCAGTAAGGTTTGAGTATTTTCCCATATAGATATCTTTTCCATTGGTCACAATTATATAGTTTACTTTAAGCAATAAGCTGTATTTAACTACCTGATCGAAAACCTTTAAGTCTATTTTTATATGAGGCGCTTTGCACTCTGCTAAAAGAACAGGGTTGCCGTCTCTGGAGAAAACAATAAGGTCGCCTCTGTATTGTATACGGTTTGCCTCTATTGGAAACTCACACGACATGAGAGATAAGGGATATCCGTAATTAGAAGAGAGCTCCTTTATAAGCCACTGCCTTACCCCCTCTTCGGGAGTGAGTACAACTCTCTTCTTCCTTACGGGGTCAAAAACGGTATCGTTCATTACTCTTACTCTTACAGGTTGCAAAGATATAAAATTTGCTCTGTTTACCCTTTTTGCATAATTTAGCTGCCCGATAACATGGGTAAAAAAGAGATAGAGAGCAGCATATCTTCGTTTGAAGAGATTATCACCTCAATAGAGAAGGGGGCCTTTGCCCCATTCTATCTATTGATGGGTGAAGAGCCCTATTACAACGATATTATAATGGATAGATTACTCTCGTCTGCTCTTACACCTGAGGAGAGAGGATTTAATCAGACTGTTTTATATGGTCAAGAGACCAATGGTATACAGGTGGTAGAGTGGGCGAGGAGGTTCCCTATGATCTCGTCTAGACAGATTGTGGTTGTAAAGGAGGCGCAGCTGCTTGAAAAGGCCGATCAGTTGGAACACTACTTTAGACAACCGTTGTCGAGCACAATTCTGGTTGTCTCCTATACCTCTAAAAGTGTAGATAAACGCACTGCACTATATAAAACTGCTAAACAAAACGGAGTTGTTTTCGAGTCTTTTTCCCTCTATCAAGATATGGTCTTCTCTTGGATTGAGAGGTACCTTAAGAAGAGATCATTGACTATTGCCCCCGACGCAGGAATGCTTATGGCAGAGTATTGTGGAACTGAGTTAAGAAAACTGGCTATAGAGATGGATAAGCTAATTCTATCCATACCGGCCGGAACAACCAAAATTGAGGTAAAGCATATAGAGGATAATGTTGGGATAAGCAGAATTTATAATGTATTTGAGTTGACAAAGGCAATCTCTTTCAGAGATACCCAAAAGGCCTTTACAATTATAAAACACATCTCCGACTCTCCAAAACAATTTCCACTTGTGATAACCGTTGCGACTCTTTTTTTGCATTTCTCCAGAATACTTAAATACCATGCAGCAGTATCGGGAGAGAACAAGCCAAGAGCAGAAGAGATATCTTCTTACATAGGGATTAACAGATTCTTTCTTCCCGAGTACGAACAAGCGGCAAGAAATTTCCCACTCATAAAATGCATGGAGGCAATATCTCACATTAGAAAATACGATTCTATCTCCAAGAGTAATTTAAGAGGTGAATCTTCCGACGGAGATATTCTAGTGGAGCTTGTTTACAAAATTATGCACTAGATTAATCGGTAATCACCCTCTCTACACGTGAAGAGACAGATGTGAATACCTCGTATGTTATTGTCTTTAATATTGAAGCAATTTGATCGGGGGTAGGGGAGTCTCCAAATATTGTAACTTCATCTCCTGCCGATACATTTATACCCGAAACATCTAACATGAAAGAGTCCATACATATATTACCTATGGTTGGTGCAAGCTCTCCGTTAACCAAAAACCTTGCAGCTCCCCTTCCAAGATGTCTGTCAATACCATCGGCATAACCCACACAAACCGTGGCTATTTTAGTCACATCAGAGTCTACCTTACCGTGTCTTCCGTATCCCACGCTTCCACCTGTAACCCTCTTCACCTGTATTACCGGAGCAACCAAAGAGGCCGCAGGTTTGAGCTGATTTTCATGAAGACAACTGGTACCGTAAAGACCTATTCCCAACCTTGCCATATCCATCTGGGCATATGTAAACCGCTCTATTCCCGGAGAGTTAAGAATGTGCCTCATAGGCATATATCCCAGAAATTGGGAGATGTCATTTGCCATAGAGCAGAAATCCTCTATTTGAAGTCGGGTAAAAGCGTCGTGTTTAGACTCGTCTGCAGCAGCCAGGTGTGAAAAGAGAGAGCGAACAGACAAAGATTTGTTCTTTAATACTATCTTTTTTAGTTTTTGAACCGACTCCCTTTCGAATCCAACCCTCTGCATTCCTGTATCTAGTTTTATATGAACAGGATAATCTTTTTTCTTAGATTGTTTAAGCGCTTTAACCATCTGCTCAGCCGATTCGGGAGAGATTATACTGGGCTCAAGATTATATTCAATCAGATTATCAAAGTTGTCGTATCCGGGGGTGAGAACAATAATTGGGGCTGTAATACCCGCCTCTCTCAGTTTAATGCCCTCATTAGGAAATGCAACCCCAAGATAGTCGGCACCAAACTCGGTTGTGAGCTTTGCAATCTCTATATCTCCCAAACCGTAACCGTTGGCCTTTACCAGTATCAGGAGTTTAGTGGTTGATGAGAGCTTGGATCGAAAATAGTTATAGTTATGTAATAGATTAGACCTGCTGATTTTCAGCTGAGTATGTTTCATTGTTTCTAGTTTAGTGCTGCAAAGTTATAAATTGTTTAAAAATATCATTTATTATAAAAAAACTTTATACATTTGCGGCCGGAAATTACACAATTAAATCAAACCATATAGTTATGAAATTTAGAACAATAGTAGCATCAATTGCTGCATTTGCCGCAGTAGTATCATGCGGTAAAAAAGAGGTTTCGCTTACAGAGAGCTTGGCCGGTAAGTGGAGTGGATCTAATAAAGTTGAGCTTACAATTACAGACTCACTTGGAAACACTGTGATACAAGAGTTTATGGCTCCAATCAATTTTGAATATCTTGCCGACTCAACATTCACGGCAGAGATTGCAATCAACGACTCTTCAATTGTAAAACTTGGAGGTATTGTAACAAGCGTTACAGATTCGGCTGTAGTTGTAGCCGGAACAATGTCATGTGAAGCAGCCACCGACATTACCGGTGAATTTAAAATGAACCCCGATAACTCTCTATCAATATCTTATACAGGATCTTTTCCCGAGAGAGGACTTATTCACAAAGGTGCTGCAATTGTAACCCGTAAAAACTAGTAAATCAGCCCTCTGCCTTTAAGGCATTAAAACAGTGGCGACAGATTGGTTCGTAGCTCTCTTTTTCACCGAGCACTACCAATTTGTCGCTTTTTGTTAATCTATTTGAGTGGTGTGCCAGATTACCACATCTTACACAGATAGCATGAACCTTAGTAACATATTCTGCTACAGCCATAAGGTTGGGCATCGGGCCAAAAGGGTTGCCAAGATAGTCCATATCTAAGCCGGCAACAATGACTCTTACACCCTCTGCTGCCAACTTTTCGCAAACCTTCACAATATCGGAATCGAAGAACTGCGCCTCATCTATCCCTACAACATCTACATCTACCGCATAGAGCAAGATTCCGGAAGAGGACTCAACGGGAGTAGACCTTATTGTATTGGAGTCGTGAGAGACAACATCTTTTTGAGAATATCTCACATCTATCATGGGCTTAAATATCTCTACCCTCTGATTTGCAAATTTTGCCCTCTTCAAACGTCGTATAAGCTCCTCGGTTTTACCTGAGAACATAGATCCGCAGATCACCTCTACCCATCCTGCTTTTTTTGCACTTTCAAGAAACATTTTGACTACTTTTGTATCTCATGCAAAGATAAAAAAGTTGAGATGCTAAACAGTAATAAAATTTCAGAAATTAAAATCATATTAGAGGGGCTTCTTAAAGATGTCGATAACTTAAGTGAAAATGAGATGGTATCGCATATCAAATGGGAGGAGATTCTAATGAGTGCCTCTATGATATCGCATAAACTCAATACTCTTAGAATAGAGCAAGAGAGAAATTTTATGAAAAGGTACCTCCTTAGAGAGGAGGCCTCACAACTAACTCAGTCTGTCTCCGAGATAAAGAGAGCAATCTCTGAACTCAGAATCAATATATCTGCTTCGGAACTTCCAAAAGCTTATACCCAATCTGCTCATGTTCAAGATAAACAGCTATTTGAGCCGGAACCACCAAAGAGTGTCCCTGTGGTTGATGAGGAGATTGATTATGATTTTCTGATGAATAATACATCTGCAAAAGAGGAGCAGGGGCAACTGCCCTCCTGGATGAGAGATATGCCCGGGCCTGCGGTAAGCGACCTTCATATGGCAGTTACCCTTAACGATAAACTCTATTTTATTAAAGAGCTATTTAAAGGAGATGAAGATCAGTTTAGGTTAAGTATTCAAAGACTAAACGAAATGAACTCCCTCAAAGAGGCCCTTGAGTACACAAGGGCGGCATTCCCGGAGTGGGATGAGGATTCCGACCCTGTTTACCGTTTTTATATACTCCTCAGAAGAAGATACAATGGGTAAATTATACATAGTTCCAACACCTATAGGGAATCTTGAAGATATTACTTTAAGGGCGATAAGGGTATTAAAGGAGTCGCACCTTATTCTGGCAGAGGATACCAGAACCAGCTCCTTTCTGCTAAAACACTACGGGATAACAACCCATATGGAGTCACACCATAAACATAACGAACATAAAACCGTAGAGAGAGTTGCAGAGAGAATCGCCTCGGGGCAAACCATAGCCCTTATAAGCGATGCAGGGACTCCCGGGATATCCGATCCCGGATTTCTTCTGGTTAGAGAGTGCAGAGAGAGAGGTATTGAAGTAGAGACTCTTCCGGGAGCCACAGCCTTTGTGCCGGCTCTTGTTAACTCTGGGTTTCCCTCTCACAGATTTTGTTTCGAGGGCTTTTTGCCACTTAAAAAAGGGAGACAGACCAGACTTAAAGAGCTCTCAGTAGAGAGAAGAACAATTATTTTTTACGAATCTCCATACAGACTGGTAAAAACGTTAGAACAGCTATCTCAATATTTTGGAGAGGAGAGGGAGTGCTCTGTATCGAGGGAGCTAACAAAATTCCACGAAGAGAATAGGCGGGGAACATTAAGAGAGCTTACAGCGCATTACAGCTCAAACACTCCAAAGGGGGAGATTGTAATAGTGCTGAAAGGAGATTAGTAGAGATAGAGTTAACAATATTAACAAAGGGAGGGGGGATGAAGAGAGAGAGAGTTCAAGGAAAAGAGGCAGCCGGTATTATAACTTTGATTATAATTCTACTGATTGCCGAGTCGGTAGCATTTTTTTTATCACCTTACAAAAAGGAGATTGCAGACAGCGAACCGAATAGGGTGATTAATAGAGATATTGACTCAATAAAGTTACGAGAGTCGAAGCCTGTTGATCGCAAAATCTACAAAAAGGGGGGCGGGCTTAACGTTAAGCAGGTAAATAAGCTAAGAGAGCTGAAAGAGTTGAAAGAGAGAGATGAACCGTTTCTCTTCGATCCCAATTATGTTACAAAGGATGAGCTTGTTAAACTAGGGATGACTCACTCTCAGGCCTCTGTTTTAATATCGTATAGAGAGAGAGGGGGAAAGTTTAGAAGGGCAGAGGATTTGAAGAAGATCTACTCTGTTACCGAGGAGTTTTACAACAAGGTAATTAACTACATAGAGATATCAGAAAGCTATGAAGAGACAAAGCTCTTGCCAAAAATAGAGATTAATTGTGCCGACTCGGCGGAACTAATAAAATTACCGGGGATAGGTCCCTATTATGCATCTAGAATAATCTCATACCGCAAAAGATTGGGTGGCTTTATAAACCCTATACAACTAATGGAGATTCCCGGTGTAGACTCTTCCAGATTTGCATTATTTGCAAATAGAGTATGGGCAGATACAACTCTTATTAAGAAAAAAGATCTCAATACTGTTACTTACGACGAGCTTAGCAAAGATCCCTATATTGGCTCATACAAAGCAAGACACATACTACGGTTTCGCGACAATGCAAAAGGGGCAGCTATAAATTTGGTAACTCTAGTAGTCAATAACATACTTAAAAAAGATTTATTAGAAATTCTACGATTTTATTACGAATGATATTTTCTATAATCGTATATTTGTTGGCACTTAAAACTAATATACCAAAATGGATATCATCTCATGCCAAAACGTAGTCAAGAGGTTTAACGACTTTACTGCTCTGGACAATGTGACTTTGTCGGTACCCAAGGGTACCATATTTGGACTCCTTGGCCCTAACGGAGCCGGAAAAACAACCCTTATAAGGATTATTAATCAGATAACTATCCCCGATTCGGGTGCTGTATACTTTAACGGAAGTCCCATAAGATCCTCAGATATAGAGTATATCGGATACCTCCCTGAAGAGCGTGGGCTTTATAAAAAGATGAAGGTAGGAGATCAGGCCCTCTATCTTGCAAAACTAAAGGGCTTGAGCCATGCCGAGGCCACACGTGAGTTAAAGGCCTGGTTTGTTAAGTTTGGAATTCAGGCATGGTGGAACAAAAAGGTTGAGGAGCTCTCCAAGGGTATGGCTCAAAAAGTTCAATTTATAACAACCGTTCTTCATAAACCCTCTCTTTTGATTCTTGATGAGCCATTTAGCGGATTCGATCCTGTGAATGTTCAGATTGTAAGAAAGGAGATTCTGGATATGAAGGCGGCAGGTACAACTATCATTCTCTCCACTCATAATATGGAGTCGGTAGAGGAGCTGTGCGACAACATTGCTCTTATCAATAAATCTAAGCTTATCATAACAGGTGGATTAGACGATATAAGAAGAGAGCACGGGAAGAACGAGGTTGAGATTATTTACCGATCCTCTGCACCATACTCTTTTGCAGACAATCAAGATATTCAACCGGTCTCATCGGGAGAGGTAAAACAGGGCTATAGGGCTGTTCTTGAGGTAAAGAGAGGAACCTGCTCCTCTGATATCCTTAGAGATCTTGTTTCAAAAATAGATATACTCTCATACAGAGAGCTGATTCCAAGAATGAACGACATATTTATTAAACTTGTAAGCTAAGGGGGTCTTATTATGAAAAACAATAAAATATTTTTGATAATTTCTCGTGAGTTTCTAATTAGGGTAAAGAAGAAGTCATTTATAGTTACAACCATAATTGTACCTCTTCTTTTTGCCGCACTTATGATTCTCCCATCTCTGATTATGACGCTCTCTTCGGGGAAAGAGGGGCAAAGAGTTTTGGTAATCGACAAATCGCAACTTTGTGAACCCTTCTTTGAAAGCACCAAAGAGTTTACCTACGAATTTGACATCAATGCAAATGCAGAGGAGATAAAGAGAAGCTTTCCCGAGAATCTGTACGCTCTGGTAGAGATTTCGGAGCCCGATAGTGCATTTAATGTTTCGGTATCGGCATACTCAATGAAACAACTCAACCTAGATGCAAAAAAACAGATTGAACGCTCTGTGCAGAAAGCGTTGGAGAAGAGTAAGATGTTGAAATACAATATAGAGGGATTAGATAAGATTCTTCACGATATAAGAACCGATGTCTCTGTAAAAACGTTTACCGTAAGTGAAACCGGCGACGAGAAGGTGGCAATGGTAGAGATTTATATGGGCATATCATATATTGCAAGTATAATGATATACATGTTTATCTTCATGTTTGGTTCAATGGTAATGAGAGGCGTTATTGAAGAGAAGACAACCCGTATAGTAGAGGTTATAGTATCTTCGGTTAAGCCATTTCAGCTTATGTTGGGTAAAATACTTGGAGTAGGTTCCGTAGCACTCTTGCAGTTTTTAATTTGGATAGTACTTACCGGAGCTATTATTACAGGTGTTCAGATGACTATGGGGGTAGACAAGTTGGCGGGAGCGAATGAGCAGGTTGTTGGTATGAGTGTTCCCGGAGCAGATGTAGCAGATGCCGTTGCAGCAATGCCTAAAGATGAATCTTTTATGGGAGATATTCTAAGTGCACTCTCTAATGTTCCTGTCTTTTCAATCATTATAGCCTTCATTCTCTACTTTATTTTGGGTTACCTTCTCTATGCTGCAATGTTCTCTGCGGTAGGGTCGGCAGTCGATAATGAGGCCGATACACAACAACTGATTTTTCCCGTGACTATGCCGCTGATAATAGGACTCTTTATTATGATGCATACATTTCAATATCCAGACAGCCCCCTCTCATTCTGGGGCTCAATGATACCATTCACATCGCCTATGGTTATGATGGCAAGGGTACCTTTTGGAGTGCCACTTTGGGAGCTGCTCCTCTCAATCACCCTGCTAGCCGTAACATTTGTCTTTATGACATGGGTGTCGGCAAAGGTATACAGAGTGGGTATACTTATGTATGGAAAGAAAGCAACATTCAAAGACCTTTTTAAATGGATAAAATATTAAAAATTAGAAGATCGGCACTATTTACAGCCGTAATTTTTTCGCTGACCCTCTCAATCTTTAATAATGCGTACTCTCAGTCTGTAGGGTTTACATACAGAGTATCACGAGTGCTTATGGACTCAACTTGGAACGTTAATAACGAACCGGTTGTGGAGGGGATCATCGGGTTCTACAAACCCGAGATGGATAGAAAGATGCAGCAGGTAATAGGAGTATCGGATGTAGAGATGAGATCCGGCAGGCCGGAATCGCTTCTATCTAACTTTACGGCCGATGCTATGCTATCTTTTGGAAGAGCTAAAAGCAAAAGCAAGGTAGACTTTGCACTTACAAACTTTGGGGGGCTACGGGCTGCCATCCCAAAGGGAGATGTGAGGCGATACGACATTTTCTCAACTTTCCCATTTGAAAACTATGTAGTTATACTTGAATTGCCGGGACAATCTGTTTTAAACCTGTTTGAATCGTTTGCAAAAAACAGGGTAGAGGCCTTTTCCCACAATATTAAATTGGAGATAAAAGGGGGTCTTCTAAAAGATGTGCTTTTGGAGGGGCAGCAGATAGATATTACTAAAACTTACCGTGTTGTAACCATAGATTTTCTATTGAGCGGAGGTGATAATGTGACTGCCTTAAAAGATGCCGTAGATATTGAATACACCGGAGTTCTGTTACGAGACGCAATGATGGAGATAATTGAAGGGATCACTGCCAAAAAGAGAAAGATATCCTCTTCAATAACAAACAGGGTTATAATTGAAGATTAAAAATTTAAGAGATGATAGATAGGTTAAATATTATAGTAAGGTCTCTTCTGGTTGCCTCTTTTTTGTCTGTTTGTGCAGTTGCATTTGGTCAAGACTTGGTGATACTGCATACAAACGATGTACACAGTAACATTGAGCCATTGGCAAGTGGAAGGAATGCAGGTAAAGGAGGATTTCAGAGAAGAGCCAACTACATTAAAAGCATTAGAGAGACTCATGCAAACGTTCTTTTACTAGATGCAGGAGATTATAATCAGGGAACACCTTACTACACTCTTTTTAAAGGAGAGGCCGAGATTATGCTTTATAACGCCATGGGTTACGATGCGGTTTGCCTTGGCAATCACGAGTTTGACGATGGTCAGGAGCTCCTTGCAAAGAGACTGGAGAGGGCAGAGTTTCAAACACTTTGTGCAAACTACGACTTTTCTCGCAGTCCATTAAAAAAGGTGGTTAAACCATACACAATTATTGAGAAGGGAGGAAAAAAAATTGGAATTATTGGGGTTCTGTTAGACCTTAAGGGCTATGTTCCCGAGAGTGCCCGAGCAGGAATAAAGTATAAGAACCCGATAGGTGTGGTTAATAAGTTAGCTAAAAAGCTTAAAACAAAAGATAAGTGCCATATTGTTATAGTTCTTAGCCATTTGGGTTACGACGGGGGCACAAAAGAGAGACCCTCCGACACCGAACTTGCAAAATACACAAAAAACGTAGATTTAATTATTGGGGGGCACTCTCATACATTTTTGGAGGAGCCGACAATAGTAAAAAACAGCGCCGGAAAGGATGTTATTATTAACCAAACCGGCGCGCACGGAGTCTATGTTGGAAGAATAGATATTAATTTCTAACTCTTCTCTGTATACTTGTATCGTTTAATTTTGTGAGTGGCCGTCTTCTCAAACTGTTCAGGATGGTCGTGGATGATAGATATCTTGGAGAATTTGTTAACCCTTGCGTTTACATACTCCGAGATATCTTTCTTAATGTGCTCTATCTTTTCATTGAAGGCCTTTACAATCTCCTCTTTCTTTGCATCGTATGTTTGAAGAATCTCCTCTTTTTTAGTATCGTACGTCTGCAATAGCTCCTCTTTTGTCTCTTCGTAGCTCTTAATCAGTTGGTCTCTTTTCTGATAATAGGCAGCAAGTGCCTCCTCTTTTGCCTCTTTGAGTGCTTTAAGCTTATCGGGATTAAGGTGAACTCTTGCAATCAACTTCCCTTTACTTTGAGTCACAATAGACTCAGCTACCATGGAGTGTCCGTTAATAACAGACTCAATCTCTTCAGGATAGATATTCTCTCCGCTTGGCCCTAGTATCATATTACTCAACCTTCCCTTGATATAGAGTCTGCCCTCTTTGTCAAAAACACCAAGATCTTTTGTTCTGAACCAGCCATCCTCTGTGAACGCCTCTGCTGTTGCCTCGGGATTTTTATAGTATCCTATCATAACATTTGGACCTTTGGCTACAATCTCTCCCTCCCCTGTAACAGGATTAGGGTTGTTTATCTTTAAAGTAACTCCATGAACGGCAGGGCCAGTAGATTGCCACTTAACCATATCCGGAGTAGCTCCGGCCAAAAGCGGAGATGTCTCAGTAAGTCCGTAACCTATAGCATAAGGAAATTTGGCCTCGTACAAGAATCTCTCTACCTCTCCATCGAGCTTTGCCCCACCAATGCCAAAGAATCTGACACGTCCACCGAAGGTCTTCATAAGCTTCTTTCCCGCAATTCTGTTAAGCAACCGTCTTCCAGTACCGGTACCGTAAACCCATTTGATTACACCGCCAGATGTAAACTTAGGTAGTATAGTATTTCTGTATATCTTCTCAATAATTAAAGGAACGCTTAGGATAGTGGTTGGTCTAACCTCTTTGAGAGCTTTAAGCAGAATAGTTGGAGTAGGTGCCTTCTCAATGTAGTACACCGATGATCCGCTCATCATAGGCAGCATCATGCAAAGACTGCTCTCGAGTGTATGTGACAAGGGTAAAAGAGAGAGCCAAATATCCCAATCATATCCCGGGCGAAGCTTAAAAACAGCATATAGATGAGAGCAGAGATTGCGGTGAGTAAGCATTACCCCCTTTGAATTACCGGTAGTTCCCGATGTGTATATGATTGTTGCTAAATCCTCCTCTTGAGGAGTGTCGTCACCTGCGGTCTCTACGCTCTCTTTTGAGCTTAAAACAGACATGTTGTCTATCAAGATTACTAAGCTCATCTTCTCCATTAAATCTTGAGGAACCTTGTAAAGGAGTCTTGATGAAACAAAAAGTGCTTTAGACTCTGAGTGCTCTAAAATATTACGGATTTCAAATTCGGAGAAATCGGGAAGCATAGGAACAGCAACTCTTCCGTACGCCGTTGCAGCAAAATAGGCAACAGGCCAGTTGGGCATATTTTGGCTTAATACTCCTATTTTATCTCCCTTGCCTATCCCATGTTGAGCCAGAAGCTTGGCTATCTCTACTGTTTTTTCTCCAAAGGTTTGGTAAGTGTAAAAATCACCTTGAATGTAGGAGAAAGCGGTATTTGCCTTGTAAGTTTCAGTACTATAATTAAATAGGTCTTTTAACGTGCTAAATTGAGGTATGTTCATTTTATTTTTAAAAAGTGGTCGGTATAATTATGCAGCAATAATCATTCCAAATCGTCTCCTGTTATAAATTTGGACGGATGTTTGCCAACAACACCCTTATTTTTATACCATTGTCTTATCTTTTTAAGGTCGGTGGCAACATCTTCGGTAAGTTCTATCCTCTCTCCTCTTCCAACCTCTCTCTTTGCCCAGTCGAAGTAGCCCAGGTAAACAGGCACATTTGCAGCACGGGCAATAGTATGAAACCCGGCCTTCCACCTTGCAGTGGGCTTTCTTGTACCCTCAGGTGCTATTGCTAGATGAAATACCTCCCTCTTTTTGAACTCTTCAATAATCTGAAGAGTAATAGAGGCCCCCTTTTCTCTATCTACAGCAACTCCCCCCATTGCCTTGACAATATAGCCCAAAGGCCATACGAAGAAGCTCTTCTTAACCATTACGCTTGCCGATCCTCCAACAGATTTGTAATAGAGGTAAGAGATTATAAAATCCCATCCCGAGGTGTGCGGGACACCAAGAATAATACACTTAGGTTCAGGGGCAGGAGGCTCCATTGCCTTCCACCCCAGTAACTTTAAAATTGCTCTGCTTATTGTTTTCATTCTTATGCGCTCATAAAACAGGGCAAATATAGTGTATATATCTAAATAAACAGAGACATGTTTGCATCTTCACTTCTTTCCAGATAGGTGGCAACTCCCGCAAAATTTACCCCCTCCATAAGCTCCTCCTCTTTTACACCCATCACATCCATACTCATAGTACATGCAATAAACTCAACTCCATTTGCCTTTGCCTGCTCAATCAATGACTCAAGTGTATCTATGTTCTTTCTCTTCATTATCTGCCTCATCATAAAACTACCCATCCCCATCATGTTCATCTTAGAGAGCTTAAGAGCAGATGCTCCCTTTGGAAGCATCATTCCAAACATTCTCCCCATAAAATCCTTCTCCACTTTAACGCTCTCTCTCTTTTTAATTACATTCAAGCCCCAAAAAGTGAAAAACATAGAGACTTTCTTACCCATAGATGCAGCACCGTTTGCAATCACAAAAGATGCCAGAGCCTTATCCAAATCGTCGCTGAATACTACAATGGTTTTGTTATCGGCTGTTATACCTCCGGTATACCGGCAAGATGAAGATGGTTCGCTCTTCTCTATAAGGGCAGTAATAATCCCCTTTCTATTCTCAACGGATATAAGCTTTGCTCCCGTAATGTTACACCATGAGGCAACATCTTTTCCAAACGCCTGATCGGTTGCCCTTATCTCCAGCCGTTCGCCGTTAGAGATTGAGTCGTAGCTCTTTTTAAGCTGCATTACCGGCCCGGGACACTGTAGCCCGGTTGCATCAACAGAGAGTACAGTCACTTTATCTATTTCATTAAGAGTATCGTCCGATCCTATCCTTCCGGCAAAAAACTGCCCCACAGACTCTTTTTCTGTTGCAATAGAGTAAGTTTTATACCCCCCCGATAGATTGAATATGTTTTGGAAGCCGTTTTGAAGCAGTATTCTGTATGCTATGTATCCCCTGAGCCCTACTGCACAATAGATAATTACCCTCTTGTCCCGTGGAACACTATCTAGTGATTTTCTCAGTTCGTCTACAGGAATATTCACGGCACCGTTGATAGCCCCAAGTTTAAACTCCTCTAAAGTTCTTACGTCCAGTAAAAAGTCGGTCTCAGGATTGTGATTGAGAGCTTCTCTCCAGTGAACGATCTTAACCCTACCTTTTAAAATATTATCTGCTACAAATCCTGCCATATTAACAGGATCTTTAGCAGAGGAGAATGGCGGAGCATAGGCGTGCTCTATCTCCATAAGATCGTAAATTGTACCATTAGATTTCACCACTTGAGCCAGCATCTCTATTCGTTTATCAACGCCATCGAACCCCACTGCCTGAGCTCCGTAGAGTCTTCCGTCGTTTGGAGAGAAGAGTATCTTGAGAGAGAGTGGAAGAGCATTCGGGTAGTATCCTGCATGTGAAGATGAGTGAGTGAAAGACGAAATATAATCGATCCCCTCTTTTTTTAGCCACTTTCCGCTTGCTCCGGTTGATGCAACGGTAAGGTCAAACACTTTGGCTATCCCTGTACCTATAGTTCCTTTATAAACAGCTTTGTTACCGTAAACAATATTATCTGCAACAACTCGCCCCTGTTTATTTGCGGGACCTGCCAGAGGAATCAAAACCGGCTTACCTAAAACAGGGTGCAAAACCTCTACGGCATCTCCTAAAGCATATATGCTATCATCGGAGGTTTGCATATAGTCATTTACCTTAATTCCACCGGTTACACCAATAGTAAGCCCGGCCTCTCTAGCCAGTTTGGTTTCGGGTTTAACCCCAATGCTCCAGATAACCATCTCGCCCTCTAATCTTTTTCCACTCTTAAGAATAACAGCTACCTTGTTACCGCGCTCTTCGAACCTCTCAACGGCATCGCTTAAATGTAGGCTAACACCCTTTGTCCTTAACTCGGAGTGAATGATTGTTGCCATAGAATAGTCCAGATGAGACATTACCTGATCTGCCATCTCTACCAGATCTATATCTATACCCAGAGAATGCAGGTTCTCTGCCATCTCTAAACCAATGAAGCCACCTCCAACAACCACAGCCCTGTTAACATCCTTTAAGGTTACAAACTTCTTTATCTTATCTGTGTCGGGAACGTTTCTTAACGTAAAAATGTTGGGATGCTCAATCCCTTCTATCTTGGGTTTAATAGGTTCGGCTCCGGGAGAGAGTATAAGCTTGTCGTACGTCTCTACATACCTCAGCTGTTTCTCTATGTTGTAAACAACAACGCTTTTATTCTCTCTATCTATTTTTTCTACCTCCGATTTTACCCTAATATCTATATTGAAGCGACTCCTGAAGCCCTCTGCCGTTTGAACAAACAGCGCATCTCTACTGCCTATTGTCTCTCCAATATAGTAGGGTAGACCACAATTTGCATAGGATACATACTCTCCTCTTTCGAACAGAATAATTTGGGCATTCTCATCATTTCGTCTTAGTCTTGCGGCAACGGTTGCTCCTCCGGCAACTCCACCAACTATCAGATACTTCATTGTATTATTTTTTTATAATTTAATTTATTTCTAAAGGCAATATGTTTGCAAAGGAATTATATGCAAAGGAAAACAAAAATTCTGGAATGACAAAATAATTTCCTGTGGAAATTTGTTATATTAGAAATAATGTATAATTTTGTACCCGATAATCACAAAAAATAATAACTCACTTATGAAGATTTTAAAGAATATAATTCCGCTTCTAATAATAATTGCAACAACTGCAGCTTGCGGAGCAAATAATTCAGATAAAAAATATACTATAGAGCTTACTCAGCAGGAATTTTTAAAAAAAGTTACCGACTTTAAGGGCAATCCAACCGAATGGAAGTATCTGGGAGATAAGCCGGCAATCATCGACTTCTATGCAGATTGGTGCGTTTACTGCAAAAAACTTGCTCCTGTTCTGGAGGAGCTGGCAAAGGAGTATGATGGAAAGATATACATATACAAGGTAAACACAGACAAAGAGCGTGAAATAGCAACAGTATTCGGAATAAGATCACTTCCCACCCTTCTGTTTGTCCCTATGGGACAGGATCCACAGGTGGCACAAGGTGCGGTACCAAAGGATCAGCTAAAGAACTTCATAGACTCTGTACTGATAAAAAGTATTACGAAGTAGTATGAAAAGGTTGTGTGTTATAAGGGATATTTGCAGAGCAATAAGCGAATATGAGCAGCGTTTTATGAGTGTTCACCATCTGTCGCTTAACGAGGGTATGGTGCTCTGCTCATTAAAGGAGGGGAGACTCTCTTCCGGTGAGATAGCAAAACAGATTAACCTCACCTGTTCTAACACATCTAAACTAATCAGAGCAATTGAGGAGAAGGGTTATATTGAGAGAGTACTCGGGGTTGAAGATAAAAGACAGATGTACTTCTCCCTTACTAAAGAGGGAGATTCCAAACTATTGGAAATTGAGAGAGACAATATTGAACTTACAGGGCCGTTAACGCTCTTTGCAAACAAAATCGATTGAAAAATGTTAATAGAAAATATAAGCAGATACAATTTTGAAGATACTCTCAAGTTATTTGAAGAGGGTCTGTTAAAGAGGGGGTGGAGTACACTTCATATTCATAACCTTCATGAAATATTAAAAAATAAAGGATATGAAGTAATTCCGGTTAAGGTTTATGAAGTTTGTAAAGCATCTTATTCGGTAAAATTATTACAGAACAGCAATACGAGACATATCTCATGCATGATGCCATGCCGTGTATCTATATATCTTTCAGATGATGGTGAGGTGAGAATATCCAGAATGGATGCAAAAAGCATGTCGGGAAATATGGAGGGATTGGCTCAGGAGATGATGGGTCTCTCTTTTTCTGAGATGGAAGATTTAATAGCACCTTTAGTAAAATAAAAATTAGAAATCATGAAAAATTATCTGTTTCTGAGCACATCTCCGGGTGAAAACGTAAGCTCGGCCGCTATTCTATTTTTAAGACTATTTATCGGAGTATTGATGATTACTCACGGATGGGCTAAAATTGAGAACTTTGAGGCCTTCTCTCAAGGCTTCCCCGATCCTATCGGTCTTGGATCAAAATTTTCTCTAATCTTGGCAATCGGAGCAGAGGTGTTTGCCTCTTTCTTCCTTATTTTAGGACTGCTTACCCGTCTATCTCTTATCCCTCTTATCTTTACCATGGGTGTTGCCTTCTTTGTTGTACACGCCAACGACCCATTTCAACAAAAAGAGCTGGCACTGATATACCTTGGTATATATGCCATACTCTTTTTACTTGGTCCGGGTAGGTACTCTGCCGATAGACTATTTCTCGCGAAAGTGTTTAAAATCAAAGATTAAACCCAATTTTCGCTTAGGATCTCTCCCTTTAGAGACATAACAATAGATTTTACCGGAATATTGCGGTGGGCTCTCTCTCTTGCCATTTTGGCTATTTTAAGGAGTCCTCCGCAACACGGTACCTCCATAATCAATACGGTAAGTGTATTTATTTTAGAATCATCAATCATAGATACCAGCTTCTCTACATAGCTCTGTGTGTTGGAGTCGAGCTTAGGGCAGGCAATTGCCAGAGCTTTATTTTTGAGAAATTGGGTGTGAAAAGCACCATGACTGAATGCAGAGCAATCCGAAGCAAGAAGAAGATCGGAGCCCTTAATAAAGCCGGCTTGAGGGTTTAATAGATGGAGTTGCACAGGCCACTGTTGTAGTTGTGATACTCCTTGATTAAGGGGTTTTAAATTTTCCGTACTGCTTTCGGAAAGAGAGCTTAAATCTAACTCTATTCCATTTTGATTACACCAATTGACCCCCTCATTGAACCATGCCATCTCACCATGATCTTTTAAGTGCTTAAGGTGAGCCATTATTACCTTTGTACCTTTTGGGGAGATTCTCTCCATAACAGCAATTTCATTGTAGGGTTCGGTCTCTTTCTCTATAAGCTCTATAGCACCAACGGGGCACTCGCCTATGCATGCACCCAGACCGTCGCAATATAGATCGCTAATCATCACAGCTTTGCCATTAATAAGTTGAAGTGCACCTTCGTGGCACCCCTCAACGCAATTACCGCAGCCATTGCAAAGCTCCTCGTCTATCTTAATAACAGTTCTTTTCATTCTCCTCAACTTTTAAGTTTGTCTATTCGGGTTAATATTTGATTTATGATGCAAAAATATAGTACTCACTCGGGTATTTGTGTAACATTTGATACACTCGTAATTTATTTCTATATTCGGTATGGATTTTGATTGTAATTACCTTAAAAAAGAAATATGAGATACTTAATATCTGCATTAGCGGCTCTTTTTGCAGTCTCATGCTCTTCGGCATATTTGGCTTTAGATACAGCTACGGAGTTTGAGATTGAAAAATATATGGGCAAGTGGTATGAGATATACAGATTGCCGAATAAGTTCGAAGAGGGGCTTGAAGATATAACTGCAAAGTACGAATTAACAGACGATGGGAAGGTTATTGTAACTAACGAGGGGAGGTTAATAGATGATAAGAGCAGAATTAAACAGGCAAAGGGACGGGCGTGGATTCCCGATCCAAAGGAGCCATCCAAGCTAAAGGTAAGCTTTTTCTGGCCATTTTCAGGCGACTATTGGGTTTTAAGGGTAGATAAAGAGTATAGTTATGCCCTTGTAGGTGACCCTTCGGGTAAATATCTCTGGATCCTCTCCCGTGAGAGGGTTTTGGATCCAAAGATAGTTTTGGAGTTAAAGGAGTACGCCTCTAATCTAGGATTTCCTGTTGAAAATATGATCAGCGGTCAGGCCTATTAGTCTGTCATCGGTTAAATTTGGTAGTGTAACCTCCAGATTGGGTGTGCGCTCCATCTCTCTCTTAATTGCAAAAATTGCCCCTTCATTTCTTGCCCACGCTCTTCTGGAAATTCCGTTATTTACATCCCAAAAGAGCATCTGCTCAATCTTAATGTCACTCTCTTCACTTCCATCTATCATCATTCCAAAGCCCCCGTTGATTACCTCTCCCCAACCAACACCTCCGCCGTTGTGGATAGATACCCAGGTTGCTCCTCTGAATGAATCACCTATTACGTTGTGAACTGCCATATCTGCAGTGAATGAAGAGCCGTCGTAAATATTGGATGTCTCCCTAAAAGGGGAGTCGGTGCCCGACACATCGTGATGGTCTCTCCCCAGAACTATTGGTGCTGATATTCTTCCCTCCCTTATAGCTCTATTCATCTCTAGTGCAATTTTTACCCGCCCTTCGCTATCGGCATAGAGAATACGTGCCTGTGATCCTACCACCAATTTATTGGAAGCTGCCTCTTTTATCCAGTGAATATTATCGGCAAGCTGACCCTTGATCTCTTGGGGAGCGCTCTCCATTATCTTCTCAAGAACAGCTGCAGCTATCTTATCACTCTCTATCAGATCCTCCTCCTTAGACGATGTGCATACCCATCTGTATGGGCCGAATCCATAGTCAAAGAATAGTGGCCCCATTATATCCTGAACATATGAAGGGTACTTGAATGTTCCATCTTCCTTCATAATGTTGGCGCCTGCTCTCGAGGCCTCAAGGAGGAAAGCATTTCCATAATCAAAAAAGTACATACCCCTTTCAGATAATATATTAACTGCATCGGCATGCCTTCTGAGCGACTCTTGTACTGCCTCTTTAAACCTTTCCGGTTCCTCGGCCATCATTCTGTTTGACTCTTCAAAGGTGTAACCGGCAGGATAGTATCCTCCTGCCCATGGATTATGAAGTGAAGTCTGATCGCTCCCAAGATCTATATCTAAACCAACCTGAATGAACTTTTCCAACAGATCTACAATATTACCCTGATAAGCAATTGATACCGCCTCTTTTCTCTCTTTTGCCTCTTTTACCCTTTTAGTAAGGTGGTCAAGATTTGAGTATACCTCATCTACCCACCCTTGTGAATAGCGTGTTTGAACTGCCTTGGGATTTATCTCAGCCACAACACCAACAACTCCTGCAATTACTGCAGCTTTTGGCTGCGCTCCCGACATCCCTCCAAGCCCGCTGCTTACAAACACTCTGCCCCTGATACCTCCGCCATCTCTTTTGCTTTTCATCCTGGCAGCATTCAATACAGTAATTGTTGTTCCATGAACTATTCCCTGCGGCCCTATGTACATAAATGAGCCGGCAGTCATTTGTCCATACTGCGACACTCCGAGTGCGTTAAACCTCTCCCAATGATCCTTAGAACTGTAGTTAGGGATAACCATTCCATTGGTAATCACTGCTCTTGGGGCGTTTTTATGAGATGGAAACAGACCCATAGGGTGCCCGCTGTAGAGAACCAAAGTCTGTTCGTCTGTCATTTTTGCAAGATATTGCATTGTAAGAAGATACTGAGCCCAATTTTGGAAAACAGCCCCATTACCCCCGTAAGTTATAAGTTCATGAGGATGTTGAGCAACAGCATAGTCGAGATTATTGCTCAACATCAGCATTATTGATGCTGCTTGCTTTGACTTATGGGGAAAGTGGTTGATAGAGCGAGACTCAATCTTATATGTTGGCCTGAACCTGTACATGTAAATTCTTCCAAACTGCTCAAGCTCCTTCGCAAATTCGGGAGCCAGAACTTCATGGTGTCTCTCAGGGAAATAGCGAAGTGCATTTTTAAGTGCAAGCTTTTTCTCTTCGAAAGACAACACATCTTTTCTCTTTGGAGCATGATTTATCTCCTCTTCCCAAGCCGGCATAGGGGGTAATTCCGATGGGATACCCTGAAGAATTTCTTTTTGAAAGTCAGAAAGATTCATAACTAAATTGTAATTAAATGAGTACAAAGCTAATAAAAAATCAGGATATTCTTGTGAGATTAAAAAAATATAACTATTTTTGCAGCCCTAACAAAAGGAGGTGTACAGAATATGATCATAGTACCAATAAAAGAGGGTGAAAACATCGAAAGGGCGCTGAAAAAATTCAAGCGTAAGTTCGAGAAAACAGGAACCATTCGTGAGCTTAGAAGCAGAAAAACCTTCGTAAAGAGGTCTGTTAAAAGAAGAGATGAGGTTAAAAAGGCCATCTATGTTCAGTCTCTGCGTCTTAACGAAGAGTAATCTTTAAAGATATATCGGAAGAAAATGGTGCTTTGCAACTTGCGAAGCACCGTTTTTTTTGTTAAATTAGTTGCTGAAATGAGATCGATAGAGTTGTTCATAGATCACCTGCTTTTGCAGAGACGATACTCTCAAAGAACTGCCGGGATATACAGAGAGAGCATTCGGGATTATTTTGACTATACCGCACCAGGCCCCAACGAGAGTGCCGAGGAGTACCTGAATGTATCCAGAATAAGATCTTTTGTGGCAGAGTCTTTAAAGAGTGGTATTGCACCAAGAACAGTAAACCTTAAGCTATCTGCCCTCTCGTCTTATTGCAATTTTCTCTATAAGAGAGGGGAGCTTAAAACTAACCCGGTAAAGAAAATTCGTCGCCCAAAAGAGCCCAAAAAGATCCCGGGTTTTTATACAACCTCGGCTATGGACTCCTTTTTTAAAAAGGAGAGAGAAGAGGATGACATCTTTGAACTAAGAGATAAGATGCTTGTATATGTGCTCTACGCAACCGGCATGAGAAGAGCTGAGATAGTGAATCTTACTCAGCAGGGTTGGGATAGTACTAGGTTGATATTCAGGGTTTTAGGAAAAGGAGATAAGGTTAGAGAAATACCTGTTCCGGAGCCGCTTGCAAGAGATTTCTCTCAATACCTTGTTAAGCTCAAGGAGTTTTACGGAGAGTTGCCTCAAAACAGGGTTTTTCTAACAGACAACGGACAACCAATGTATCTTTCGTTTGTTAATAAAGTAGTAAGAAGAGAGCTATCGGGAATAGAGGGGTTTTCAGGCAAAAAGAGTCCCCACATGCTAAGGCACACCTTTGCCACTCACCTGCTGAACAATGGAGCAGACCTTAATAGTATAAAAGAGGTATTGGGTCACTCTTCGCTTGCAGCAACCCAGATTTATACCCACAACTCTTTCGAACAGCTCAGAAAAGTATTTTTAACCGCTCATCCAAGAGCAAAAAAAGGAGGTTAACATGGACATCAGAATTCAGTCACTCAAATTTGATGCAGACACAAAACTGATTAGCTACATCGAAAAGAAACTGGCAAAGCTTCCAAAATTTTACGACCAAATCCAGAGCGTCGAGGTAATTTTGAGTCTTCTGCCCGATTTCGAAAACAAGAACGTAAAAATCAAAATCATCATGCCGGGCAGTGACCTGGTTGTGGAGAGACACTCGCAAAAGTTCGAGGATGCCGTTGTAGATTGTATAGCAGTATTAAAAGACCTTCTTGTAAAAGTTAAAGAGAAAAAGAGAGAAAAATAGTATTATTGCCAAAACATACTAAGAAACTCCTCTTCGGTTATATTCACAAAGTAATCGGAGAGGTTTATTGTTTTTATTATCTCCTTAAGCGATTCGGGTGAGTGAAGGCATCCAACAAACATTCTCTCCAGAAGAGATGTCTCTTTCATAAAAAAGTAGTTACCGTAGAAGCGAATATCCTTAATTACACCTTTTTCAACTTGCATATAGAGCTCCATAAGACCCCAGTTAAATCTGGTAACCTTAGAGTAACCGTATGCCGGAGAGAGGCCAAAGTTCCATGAGTCAAGAGAGTACTTCTCCAACTTTAACTTAGATATGTTTTTGAGATCTTCAGATGTATATGAGTACATTTGATAGTTACCGCCCATCTTCTCTGTGATATACTTTTCCAAAAAAAGGATAAAACTCTCTACATCCATCTTTTGAGAGAGGTGTTCACTTATGTTTGTTACTCTAGCTCTGTTGGATTGTACCGCCTTTCCAACAAAATTCTCGGGTCTGTTTGCCAGCGCTTGAGATAGATTAGTCATAGACGCAGAGAAGAGCAGAGTGCCATGCTGGAGGACTCTGTTCTTATAGAGAGCAACTGCATTTCCGGAGAACTTTCTATCGTCTATTACCAAATCGTTTCTGCCTTTTAGACAGGCCTCAATACCCAACTCTCCCAGAGCATCAAGGATAGGTTTTGTAAACCGGGCAAACATTTGAGAGGTCTCCTCAGAGGCATTTCGGTTATCTATAAAGGTAAAGTTAACATTCCCCAGATCGTGAAAAACGGCTCCTCCCCCCGACAACCTTCTCACAACAGGGATATTGTTATTGCGAACATAATCTATATTTATCTCGGCATAGGCATTCTGATGAAGCCCTATTATTATTGAGGGGGCATTTCTCCAAAGACGGAAAACCGGCTGATCGAATCTTTTAAAAAGATACTCCTCTGCTGCAAGGTTCCATTGAGGGTCGGTTGAGTTATCTAAAATATAGTACATGGCTGTTCTTACTTTGGTTTGGTAATTTTTTTAATGAATGAGGAGTTAATATATAGGAGAAGCAGAGATGCTGCTGCTAGCCCAAAGAGGGCCCCAGATATAACATCTGTGGGATAGTGCCTCCCTACGTATATTCTGCTATAAGATACCAAAAGCGCCCAAGTGAATATAGTGAGAGTGTACCACCTTTTCTTAAAAAGAGCTGCAGTGATTAGCGCATAGCCAAAAACGTTGGCTGCATGGCTGGAGAAGTATCCGTACGCTCCCCCTTTTCCATCTAAAAGACGAACCATACCCTCAAGAAGGGGTTCGTGGCCGGGGCGGGGTCTTTTTACTAAATCCTTTACAAAAGAGCTCCCCATATCTGTCAATGCAAAAGTTAAAACTATTGCCGTAATTATTGCCAATGCATACAGCGCTCTCTTCTCTTTGACCCAATATTTATAAATTATATAACATGCGGTTAATATGTAAAGAGGAACCCATGGTGCCGATGCTGTAAAAAGCATCATTGCACCATCAAAAAAGGGAGTGTGCAGGCCGTTTATTGTGAGAAAGAGTTCTTTGTCTGCATTTAATAACCACTCCATAGATTTGATATTTAATCGTTTAGTTTAGCCCAGAGAATATCTTTAAGCTCATTGAGCCCTTTTCCGTTATAAGAGGAGATAAAGATGTGAGGAACCTTCCTTGGCAAATGAGGTTTCAACATTTTAATAAGCTCATCGTCAAGCAAATCACTTTTTGTGATGGCTAACACTCTCTCTTTATCCAGAAGCTCCGGATTGTACATCTTAAGTTCTTTAACAAGTATCTTGTACTCTTTGTTTATATCTTTAGAGTCGGCAGGTACCATAAACAGAAGCATTGAGTTTCTCTCTATATGCCTTAAAAATCTTAATCCCAAACCCCTTCCCTCATGAGCACCTTCAATAATTCCGGGAATATCTGCCATAACAAAGGATTTGTGATCTCTGTACTCTACAATTCCCAAGTTTGGCTCCAGAGTGGTGAACGGATAGTCTGCTATTTTTGGTTTTGCAGCAGATAACTTCGACAATAGAGTAGATTTACCTGCGTTAGGAAAACCTACCAACCCTACATCGGCAAGAATTTTAAGTTCAAAAATAAACCAACTCTCAACACCCTCCTCTCCGGGTTGAGCATATCTTGGAGTTTGGTTTGTAGCACTTTTAAAAAAGGCATTTCCCATTCCCCCTCTGCCACCTTGTACAAGTATCCTCTCCTCTCCGTTTTCTGTGATTTCAAACAGATACTCTCCCGTCTCGGCGTTCTTAACCACGGTACCAAGAGGAACATTAAGGTATATATCCTCTCCGTTAGCACCATGTCTCAAAGCTCCGCTCCCTGCTCCACCATGTTCGGCTCTAATATGCTTTCTATACTTCAGGTGTATCAGAGTCCAGAATTGATCATTCCCGCGCAGAATAATGTGCCCGCCTCTTCCACCGTCACCACCATCGGGACCACCCTTAGGGATGAATTTTTCACGTCGCAGGTGTACCGACCCTTTTCCTCCATTACCCGATGCACAGAAGATTCTTACGTAATCTACAAAGTTTGAATTACTGCTCATTATTTATCTGCTCCATAATTTTGCAAATTGTCTCAAAGATCTCGTCTACACTTTGCTCTCCGGTGATTGCAAAATAGTTACCCCGCTTTTTGTAGTACAATATAAGCGGTTCTGTTTTATTATGGTAGGTTTTAATTCTGTTTAAGATGGTCTCTATAGATGCATCATCTTTTCTACCCTCAATCTCTGCCCTCTTTCTAATCCGTTCAACTATCACACCATCTTCTACTACAAGTGAAATTACGGCATTCACCTTTTTATTACCACACTCTGTAAGTAGTTTATCAAAGGCCTCTGCCTGGCTGATTGTCCTTGGAAAACCATCGAAGATAAATCCTTTTACACACTCTCCCGGATTACAGATCTCATATTTAATCATATCCATTACAACGGAGTCCTCTACAAACTTACCCTTATCTATAACGGCTTTAGCCATTATACCGGTCTCGCTGCCCTTAGCTATCTCATCTCTAAGCAACTGACCGGTAGAGATATGCTTTAAGCCAAATCTCTCTGTGAGCAACAACGATTGCGTGCCCTTACCTGCTCCCGGGGGGCCAAAAATTATATAGTATTTCATCTCTAATTCTCAGATTGGTCTAGGACGTAGATATCCTTTAAATTTCTGCCAAGTTCATCGTAGTCCAAACCGTATCCAACTATAAAGTCGTTGGGAATCTTCATTGCAACGTAATCTACGGGAATCTCTTTTTTATAGGCATCGGGCTTCAAAAGCAGAGTACAAATCTTTATGGTTGAAGCCCCTTTTTTTAATAATAGTGCGTAGAGCTCCTCTACTGTTCCCCCTGTATCTACAATATCTTCTATTACAATTACATCTCTGCCGGATATGTCTGAAGTGAGACCCATTACCTCTCTTACCTCACCGGAAGACTCCGTTCCGCAATACGAAGATAGTTTTATGAAAGATATCTCACAGCTAAAATCGATGCATTTAAGGAGGTCTGCAGTGAACATAAAGGCCCCGTTTAGAACCGATACAAACAGCGGTGGCTCTTTTCCGGCATAGTCCCGATTGAGCTTGTCTGCCACTTCACGTATACTATTTAGAATAGTTTCATGTTGAATGAAAATTCTGAACTGCTTGTCGTGTAGTTTTATGCGCTCCATACTCAATTTATTTGTGACGGCGAAATTAATCATTATTTTTGTCCAAACCAATTTTGAGAAAAAAACGATGAATCCAACAGTTAGCATAATCATGGGCAGTACATCTGACATGCCTGTAATGAAACAGGCAGCAGAGTTCCTTAACGAAATGGGAATTCCCTTTGAAATTAATGCCCTAAGTGCTCACAGAGTGCCGGAGCAGGTAGCTTCCTTTGCAAAGGATGCCCATAAAAGAGGGATTAAGGTGATTATTGCCGGAGCGGGAGGGGCTGCTCATCTTCCCGGTGTAATTGCAGCTTTTACACCGCTGCCGGTTATAGGAGTTCCGGTAAGATCTTCTATATCAATAGATGGCTGGGATTCAGTACTATCTATTCTCCAGATGCCGGCTGGAATACCCGTTGCAACAGTTGCACTTGATGGAGCAAAAAATGCTGCTATTCTTGCATTCCAAATTCTTGCTACATCCAATAACGAATTGATGGAGAAAATGGTGGCCTTTAAACAAGATCTTGCATTAAAGATAGATAAGGCCAATAAAGAGATGCGTGAGATTAAATATGAGTTTAAGGTAAACTAAACCGTTACCGCCGGTGCAGCTTTTTTGCGTCGGGTTATTAAATTTTGGAGGGGAGGGGATGAGGCGATTGATATTGCTGATTATGCTGCACCTTTGCGGCATAGAGAGTCTCTCTCAGAGTATAATGCTCAGGGGAGACTCTTTGGTTATTAGAGTGGTAGAGTATATCTGCAGAGAGCTGGATGAGGAGGATTCCGGTGTAGATGATTTCACAGAAACAATTACAGATTACTATAATTCTCTGCTAAGAAGGCCTATGGTGCTTAACAGAGCACGGGAGAACGAGTTGAAATCACTTATGCTTTTAAGTGAAAACGAGGTGGTTACTATCTTAACAGAGCTCAGAGAGTGCGGAGAGATTCGCTCATTTGCTCAACTTATGCTATTGCCCGGCCTGGATAGTATCAAATTGGAGTTGTTAAAGCCATTCATATCTTTTGAACCAGATGAGTCATCTGCCAATGATTTAAAAAATTTAAGAGGCCGACTCCTTTTTAGAGGATCGGTTACTCCCGAGCAAAAAGAGGGTTTTAAACCTATTTCTAAAGAGGAGTATATGCAGAGACCCGAATCGAGATACCTTGGAGACCCGCTCTATCTTAAAACTTCGCTTAGTTTAGATGCAGGCAAACAGATCTCTCTGCATGTGAGCGGTGAGAAGGACCACGGAGAGAGGGGTTTTGACTATCTTTCGCTCTCTTTATGTGGTAACAGAGTTGGATTTGCAGAGAGAGTAGTCTTTGGTTCATTCACAGCAAGATACGGTCAAGGATTAGCTCTTTGGAACGCTCTCCATATATCCTCGGCATGGGGCAATTCATCATTGATTATGAGAGGGCGTGCTGTTGCACCCTATACCTCGGCAGATGAAAATCGCGCATTTAAAGGGGTGGCTGCCGAGCTTACATTTGGACTTTTATATGTGAATGTATGGTTGTCATCTAGAAAGATAGATGCTATAACCAATAGTGAGGGCTACACCTCTTTGCAAAAAACCGGACTACACAATACACTTTTGACTAAGCAGAGAAGGAGATCACTTGGAACCTCTATGGCTGCGCTCAATACAGGAGTATCTCTGGAGAGGTTAAAATGGGGGGTGATGTTTGCTGCCGATAGAAAAGATATGCCCTATTCTGGTAAAAATGAAATAATTAGATATTTAGAAAATAGAAGCAATGGGTTATCTTTAATTGCATCTACAGATTGGTACTATATAAATAAGAGTATCTCCCTCTATGGAGAGGCCGCCTATAATAGATTAAATACCTGGGCAATCACTACAGGTTTATCTAAAAGAGACAAATCTGAAAGAGAGTATAATTTAAAATACAGATACGTTCACCCACACTACTACTCACCACTAAGCGAGATATACAAACTGGGCGGTAATGCTGTTCACGCTCTTGATCTCTCATTTAAGAGAGAGTGGAGTGGGAGAGATCTGTTATTAGTTAACTGCTCAATCACAGAAAAGAGGGTGAAAATTTCTCTCTCCTCTATTGTTAATATAAATACTACCAACAAAGTAGAGCTGAGAGGGGCGGGTGATGGTGAGGTGTTCTATCTTCGTGCCGACTATAAATATATGGGGATAAAGGATTTTATTCTCTTCTCCAGAGCAGATGTAAAGTTCTCTCCTGCCGAGATAGAATCAAAGGGGGGCTCTCTGTATTTTCATCAAGAGGTATCGCGTATCAAACAGAGGTTGAGATATACGTTAAGGGTGGCATGGTTTAATGCAAATAATTGGAAGCTAAGGTTATATGCGTACGAGAGAGATTTGACAGGATTGTTCAGAACTCAACTGATATATGGGAATGGGTTGAGAGCATATTTTCTCTTAGATTTTAAGATTTTAGGCGAGATTAATTTTGGAGTTAAGATCTCCTCTACACTTTATACACACACATCTAAAATAGGAGAGGGGCCCGAACAGATCTCCGGCCCCTCAAAAAGCGAAATTAAAATACAGATTAGAGTACCTTTTAAGTAATCTTTCCGGGTCTAAATAGGTTTAATCTTAATTCTGTTACCGGGAAGTATTTTACTATTCTTAGTAAAGCCGTTCAGCTTCATAATATCGTTAAGACTTACACCTTCGAATTTTTGGGATATACCCCATAAAGTATCCCCTTTTTTAACCGTATACATCACAAAACCTCCAGATTGGGTGGTAGATGCTGTAGTGCGCGATTGCGAAGAAGAGGATAGAGAGGAGGATGCCGGAGCCCCTGAGGTGTAGATTACCAATCTTTGACCTGGACGAATAATGTTTCTTACACTATTCCATGCCTGAAGGTCTGAGACCCGCACTCTATACCTGTTTGCTATATGCCCCAATGTTTCGCCCGATTTAACGGTATGGGTTATGCTGTTTCGTTGACCGGGAGCTGCTGCCGCCTTGGTTGCATTGTAGATAATCGGGTTAAAGAAGATACTATCTTTATATGAGTAGATCTCTCTCTCTGCATCTATGAATGCCGATGTATAGTTATACGGGAGTCTTAAAATGTTACCCTTTTCATTTCCCGGGATAATCTCATTTAGGTACTGAGGATTATGATCGCTTATCTCATCTTTTGGTATGCCCAGCAGTTCTGAGATCTGCCCAAAGTGAAGGGGACGGTTAATCATAAATGTATCTACATGTGCAGGCATAGCTATTGCTCTTGGTTGAATTCTATGGTCTCTGTAGTAGTTTAAAGTGTACAGGGCCGCAACAAATGAAGGAACATAGCCCCTTGTCTCTCTTGGTAAGTACGGGTATACTTCCCAAAAATCTCTTGAACCTCCGGCCCTTCTGATTGCTTTATTAACATTACCGGGCCCGCAGTTGTAAGAGGCTATAGCCAAAAGCCAATCTCCAAAAATTGTGTAGGAGTCTCTGAGATACTTTGCAGCTGCGTGTGCCGAGGCAATTGGGTCTAATCTTTCATCTACATAAGAGTCAATTCTAAGATTGTACTGTAATGCTGTTCTGTACATAAACTGCCACATCCCCTTGGCGTTTGCTCGCGAGACAGCTCTGGGGTTTAGAGCAGATTCAATGATTGCCATGATTTTAAGCTCTTTAGGAAGGTCGTACATATCGAATATCTCTTCAAACTGAGGTAAGTAATATGCCGAGAGCCCTAGTATAGCATCAATTTTGTTTGGAATTCTTTGGGTATAGTAAATAATATGGTTTTTTACTATGTTGTTGTAGGGCAGTGGTATAAATGAGTTTATTGCCTTTAATCTGTTAATATATACAGAGTCGGGCGTATCTGAGGTTAAATTTACACTCTCCAGATTAATGATAGATCCATCATCTAATGTTAAGTTTTTTTGGAGGTACCAGATGCTTAAAAGACTATCGGTAGATATCGATGGGGCGATAAAATCTTCGCTGTCAAAAAAGCTTAGCCCTCCCGGATTTATCGAATCATTTGTACTTACAGTATCTATGATTGGAATAGTCCCAAATTCAATCTCCTGTTTAAGGGAGTCTATTGTGCGTTTGAGCTTCTCAATCTCTTCTGTTAGCGATTTTCTGGATGGTTTTTTCTGGAAAATCTGACCCTCTGCAACACTTGTTACAGCTATCATAGTTGTTGTTATCAGAATAGTTAAGATAGTTCTCTTCATGGGATTTAGTTTTCTTGAGTTAAAAATTAAAATTTGAGTCTAATCTGCAAACCTACAGCCGGAGGTATCCCCATTGCATATTGAGGAGAGAGCGGCATAACAATGCCCGGTGCGAATGATGCAGAGAGGTCTTCACTTACATCAAAGTCCTTCAAATGAGCAAATACATTTGCATCAATAATGTTCAAGGCATATACCAATGCTCCGGTTAAGATAGAGTAGTCTCTAAATCTGCGGTAGGTATCTTTGTAGTACTTCATTGTCTGTGGATTGTACTTTCCAAACAGAGGTGAATCCGTTTTTGCAGATTCGTAGTAAAGATATTTATATCGCTTAAATTGCTGATTGTTAGAAGATATAAAATAACCTGTTACAACAAAACCGGCATAGAATACAGGTATCTTCCAATAGTCTCCGTTGTAGAATTGTCCCAATCCCGGCAACATTGCCGAGTATAGAGATGCTCTTGCAGGAAGCACCTCTTTGTGATATTTAAAATTGGCAACGCCATCTAGTACCGATCCCCAGTATGAGAGAGCTGCCCCAATATAAAAGAGGTCGCGATTATTTTTGTATCGGACATCCCCCGTTCTAAGCCACTCAATATTGTTTCGGTATCCGGCATAGGTAAATCCCCCTATGGCAGTATAAACCACAGGTATTTTCCAGTACTGTTTGTTGTATAACTGAGCGCTTCCCGGCAGCAGCAGCGAACCACCCCACATACGGGTTATGTTCATGCTGTCTTTACCGGCAAGACTTTTAAAATATCTTTTAATGGGATAGGGTTCTCTTTGAGTTCCCTGATAGGTTGTGTCATTGGCTTTTGTCCCCTCTTGTTGTTGAGAACCGGGTGGGCCAACCTGCCTGAGCTGCCCCTGAAACTGTGCAAAAAGCTGCTGAGAGAGCAGCAGCATAAAGAGAGCCGGCATTAAGAGGCGTAATCTCATGGGAACCTTTAAAGTGTTGTTTTATCAATAGCATTGATAAAATTGATTACTTCATCGTCGCCGTTAAATCTTATTGTTATTGATCCGGTTCCGCTCTTTTCATCTCTTTTAAGACTGATATTGTTATTGAAGTACCTTCCCAGAATGTCTAGAAGCTTAAAGTACGACTCATCCAGCTCCTGATGGTTACTCTCTACCGGTTTTGGACCAATCTGCTCCTCTGTGATCCTCTTAATCTTCTGCTCAACCTGCCTTACAGAGAGGTCTTTTTCAATAATGTCGTTGCAGAGTTTTAGTTGCTTTTTGGGGCTATCCAGCGCCAGAAGCGCTCTTGCATGCCCCATTGTTATCCTTTTTGCCCTGAGAGCGAGCTGGATTTCGGCAGGCAACTTTAAGAGTCTAAGATAGTTAGTGACTGTAGCTCTCTTTTTACCCACTCTGTCGGCCATCTGCTCTTGAGTGAGATCGCACTCCTCAATTAACCTTTGGAAGCTTAAGGCAACCTCAATTGAGTCTAAATTCTCTCTTTGAATGTTCTCAACAATTGCCATCTCCAGCATACCTTGATCGTCTGCCGTTCTAACATAAGCCGGTATGTGAGTCAGGCCGGCAATAGATGCGGCCCTATATCTTCTCTCTCCGCTTATAATCTGATATTTACCACTATCTGAAAGACGTACCGTGATTGGCTGAATAAGACCAAGCACTTTAATAGATTCGGCAAGCTCTTCAAGTAGCTCTGTGTCGAAACTGCTTCTGGGCTGAAAAGGGTTAGTTTCAATCATCTCCAGCGGAATCTCTGAGATTGATGCAGGAGTTGCTTCTCCCTGAAGGGTGTATGGTCTGTTGAGGTTGAGATTCTCAACATCCGATATCAAGGCTCCAAGTCCTCTTCCCAAAGCAGATTTCTTCATCATGGCTATTATAATTAGATATTTCTTTAAGGATTGTTCTTGAGTATCTCCTTGGCAAGGTTAAGGTAGTTGTTTGCCCCGGCAGAGAGAGCATCGTGAAGTATTACAGGTTTTCCGTGAGATGGGGCCTCTGTTAGGCGCACATTTCTCTGGATTACCGTTTTGAAAACCATATCTCCAAAGTGTGTTTTAACTTCGTCAACTACTAAATTCGAGTGCCTTGTTCGCGCATCGAACATTGTAAGCAGAAAACCTTCAATTTTTAGTGCGGTATTTAATCTATTTTGAACCAGCTTGATAGTATTCAATAACTTACCTAAACCCTCAAGGGCAAAATACTCACACTGTACGGGAATCAAAACCGAGTCTGCGGCAGAGAGGGAGTTGATTGTTATAATACCAAGTGATGGAGAGCAATCAATGATTATATAGTCGTAAACCTCTTTTAAGGGAACAAGAGCTTTTTTCAACACCAGCTCTCTCTCGGGAATGTTAAGCATCTCTATCTCTGCACCCACAAGGTTAATGTGCGAAGGAGCCAATTTTAATCCTGAGATCTCTGTGTTGAGAGTGATTTCGTCTACAGAGACTTTACCAATTAGAGTCTCATATAGGGTAAGCTTAGAGGTAGAGTCAGGATCGAAATTAAGTCCCGATGTAGAGTTTGCCTGAGGGTCGGCGTCTACTAAGAGAACTTTTTTCTCCATCACAGCCAGAGAGGCAGCCAAATTTATGGCTGTGGTTGTCTTTCCCACGCCGCCTTTCTGATTTGCTATTGCAATAATTTTTCCCATATAGTTATTAAAAAGATTTACCGGTACATCATGCAAATTTACAAAATTCTTTGGTTGATGAACTCTCTTTTTGCCTCTCTTAATCAAAAATTGTTATAAAGGGTCGGCATCAAAATGGTACTTAATGCCTTTGCCCTCCATTTTGTGGAGTTGCGCAACAGAGTCATAGATACGTTTTTTAATATCGCTCACCTTAGATCCTCTTCCGATTTTTATCCAGAAGTTTAAAATATACTCCCCTAAAATCTTGTCAACAACAGGAAAAACCGGGCCGCTTACCTCATCGGCACCCCAGTGCAGAGATATATCTTTAACTCTGCCTGCAAAAATCTCAAGCGCCTCTCGGTCTCTCTCCTTAATTACAAGCTTTATCAACCTCGCAAATGGGGGATACCCAAACTCCTTTCTGTCGTTCAAATCGTTTACAGAGATAGTATCACCACTTTTAAAACTGCTGTAAATGTTGCTATCGGGCCTGCCCGATAAAACAATAACAGTACCTCTCTTCTCTCTCCTTCCCCCTCTTCCTGTTAACTGTATTAACATCTGCATAGCTTTTTCTGTAGCTCTGAAATCATCGGTATAGAGCAAACTATCGGCATTCACTATAACTATAAGGGTGAGATTTTTAAAATCGAACCCCTTGCTAATCATTTGAGTGCCTACAAGAATATTGCATTTTCCACCGGTAAAATCCTGTAAGATTCTCTTTGCCTCATTTTTACCCGAGGTTGTCTCGGAGTCGAATCTGGCAATTGATGCTTTGGGGAACTCTGCTTTAAGCTGCTCCTCAATCATCTCTGTTCCGCATCCCCTCTCCTTAAGACCCGGTTTTCCGCACTCTGTGCATATAGTGTTGTATCTTAAAGTGAAGTTACAATAGTGACACTGTAAACTATTTCTTCCTTTATGGTAACTCAGAGAGACGTTACAGTGCTTGCACATAGGTATTGCACCGCAGTAGAGGCACTGTACAAATGGGGAGTACGATCTTCTGTTTCTGAAAACCAGGATCTGTTCATTTAAATCGAGCTTCTCGCTCATTGTTTCCAACACTCCCAAGGGGAAAAGGCCTCTCATCTTTCCCCTCTGCTCCTCTCTGCGAGTGTCTACTATTTTAATCAGAGGATCTTGAGAGGTGTAGTATCTGCTTGTGAGCTCTACTATTCTATACTTTTGGGTATGGCAATTATAAATTGTCTCAAAAGATGGCGTGGCTGAACCCAAAAGGGTTGAAGCACCAAATATTCGGGCCAACATAAGTGCGCAATCTCTTCCGTTGTACCTTGGGGCAGGGTCGCTCTGTTTATAAGACTGATCGTGCTCCTCGTCTATAATTATCAATCCGAGATCTCGGAAGGGCAGCAGAACAGACGATCTTAATCCAAGAACCATAACCGGAGAGGAGGACCCCGAAACCTTTTCAATGATCTCTCTTCTCTTTGCCTGGCTCTGACGGGAGTGGTATACCAACAGCTTGTCTTTAAATACTTCGCTGAGTCTCTCTTGCAACTGTCTGCTAAGAGCAATCTCGGGTACCATATAAAGAACGCTTTTTCCGCTTTGTAACATCTGAGCCGAAAGATGGATATATATCTCGGTCTTCCCAGAACCTGTTACCCCTTTGAGAAGCACCGGGAGCCCCTCGGTAAAACCACTTTGAATAGAGTTTAATGCCTCTGACTGTTTGCCTGAGAGCTCCTTAAGATTGTTCAATTCCAACCCCCCTTCGCTCCGTTGGCCCCTTATTCCGCTTTTTAGAGGAGAGTATCCCCCCAGAGCTGCCTTATACACTTCACCCACGGTACACATGTAGTAGTCAGACACCCATCTCCAGAAAATAAGTGTACTCTCTTGTACCGGGGGGATATCTAAGATTGAGACTATCTCCTTTATTTTGCCCTTGAATTCAGGGGTCCCTATCTCTACTTCTGAGACAACCCCTCTGTAGAGGGTGTTACCTACAGGCACGGTAACAAACCATCCTATGTTCAAATTTTTATCTATCCTATCGGGCACACTGTAAGTTGCCTCCATAGAGAGCTTTAGGGGCAGAATAACTTTAACAAATCTGTTAGACTCATTGCTCATGAATCAGAGCTTTTTCAAAAATTCGCACACCTCTTCTAACTGCCACATTGGGGTGGATGTTGCTCCGCAGATTCCTACGGTGTCGCCGCTAGAGAACCATTCCCGATCAATTTCACTAACTTGTTCAATCTTGTAAGATCTCTTGTTAACCGAATTGCAGGTTTCAAACAGCACCTTTCCATTGGAGCTCTCTACTCCGCTTACAAAAATTATTACAGAATGTTTTTGTGCAAACTGTTTTAAATGTGGATGCCTAGACGAGACCTGCCTGCAAATAGTGTTGTGACAAATAAATTTTTCCAGAGGACCCCCTGCCTCTGCAATCTTCATCTTAATATGAGAGACAATAGAGGAGTACTCTGCAGGGTCTTTTGTTGTTTGAGAGAAAATCACCAGAGGTTTTTTAAAGTCAACAACTTCCAGATCGGAGAGCCTCTCAATAATAACTGCGTCTCCGCCTACCTGACCAACCAGCCCATTCACCTCGGCATGTCCCCTTTTTCCAAATATTAAAAGCAAACCACCTTGTGCCTTGATTGCAACGTAGCCCTTTCTTATTCTCTCTTGAAGCTTTAATACCACAGGGCATGTGCAGTCAACAATCTCCAAATTTCTACTTTTTGCTTTCTCGTAAGTAGATGGTGGCTCTCCGTGGGCGCGTATAAACAACGCTGCATCGTCAATTTTTTCTATGTCGTTGTGACCAATAACCTTCATTCCCTTACCTTCAAGCCTGAGCAGCTCATTACTATTGTGAACTATTGCCCCTAAAGAGTAAAGTTTGTTATTGCCGGCAAGATAGTTCTCAGACTGGTTTATGGCCCTTATAACACCATAACAGAAGCCCGACTTGGTATCTATCTCGGGCTTCAGCCCAAGTTTTCCGAAAGTATCTTCTCTATCCATATCATCTGATCTTCCTCTGTCATATTGCTGTTATCCAACAATATTGCATCTTCTGCCACCCTTAAAGGGGCAGTCTCTCTATTTTCGTCGAGGTAGTCTCTCTCCTTGACATTTTTAAGCACATCGTCATAGTTTGCATCATCTCCACGGGCTACAATCTCTCTGTACCTTCGTCGGGCACGTACCTCTGCATCGGCTGTCATAAATATTTTAATATCGGCATCGGGAAATACTACCGTGCCAATATCCCTTCCATCCATTACCACACCTCTTTTTTTTCCGTAACCCTTAAGTATGTTGTCTACATAGTTTCTTACACGCGGGTGGGAAGCAACCTTACTCACCCTATTGGCCACCTCCAGCCCCCTTATCTCGCTCTCTGCACTCTCTCCGTCTATTAGCAGCTCTCCCGCAACTCCTCCCAACGAAGGTTTGAATGAGAGCACCTTAGAGTTTAGTATCTCCATAAGTCTATCCAGCTGTGAGGGGTTGTCCAGATTATCAATTCCGCTTCTCATTGCTATAAGAGTTACACCCCTGTACAGCGCTCCTGTATCTACGTAAATTAGCTGATATTTTGATGCTATCTGCTTTGCAAAACTGCTCTTTCCGGTAGATGAGTGCCCATCTATTGCTATAATAATCTCTTTTTTCATGGTATAAATACAGTTGACAAACATACATAAAAAAGGTTTATCTTTGTAAAAATAATTGTGATGAGACTTGCAGTTCTGGACCTCGGGACCAACGTTTTCAATCTGTTGATAGCAGACGTTTCCGGCGAGGGTTGCGATATTAAAAAGGTAGTAAAAACGGGCTCACATATAGGCAAAGGGGGCTTCAAAAGAGGAGAGCTCACTCGGGAGGCGATACAATCCTCTTTAGAAGCTTTGGATAAGATGAAGCTGGAAATTGAGCAGATTGGAGGTGTCCACTTTGTAAAGGCCTTTGCAACATCTGCGGTTAGGGACTCCTCTAACGGCGTTCTTTTTGTTGAACAGATAAGGGATAGATATGGGTTTGATGCAGAGATTATCAGCGGAGATCGTGAGGCGGAGTTGATCTATAAAGGGATAAGGGAGTCGTTGCTCATTTACAATGAGAAGGTGTTAATGCTGGATATTGGCGGAGGGAGTAACGAATTTATAATTGCAGACAGAGAGAGAATCTATTGGAAGGAGAGCTTCCCCCTTGGCGTTATTAGAATGAAGGAGCTGCTCTCTCCCTCCGATCCTATATCTGATGATGATATTGACAGGTATGTAAAACATCTAGACAAAATATTAGATCCCCTGTTTGCTAATGCAGCCATCTACAAGCCATCGCTTCTGATAGGATCTTCGGGATCTTTCGATACATTAAGAGAGCTTATTTTTCCAAATGATAATGGAGTTCTCCCAGCTATGGAGCTACCTCTGAATAGATTCTTTGAACTACACTCAAAGCTGCTTAAATCTACCGTTAAAGAGAGGTTCGAGATGGCCGGGATGTCGCCTCTTAGAGCAGAGTACATGGTTTTGGGCAGCATTTTTGTTAATTACATTATAAGCCGGCTTGGAGTAAAAGAGCTCTACCAGTCGGCCTACTCCCTAAAAGAGGGTTATATGGCCGAGGTTGCAGAGGAATTAAAAATGAAAAACAGTAAGTTATGAAACTACTTATAATTGATGATGAGAAATCTATAAGGAATACACTCAAAGAGATACTGGAGTTTGAGGGTCACGATGTTGCACTTGCTGCAGACGGAGCAGAGGGGCTGGCAATGGCAACAACAGAGAGTTACGATGTAATTTTTTCCGACATAAAGATGCCCAATATGGATGGTATGGAGCTTCTGGACAAGCTTAACGAGGCCAACGTAGAGTCGTCTGTAATTATGATATCGGGGCACGGCTCCATAGACTCTGCTGTAGACTGTATTAAAAAAGGGGCATTTGATTTCATTCAAAAACCGTTAGACCTAAACAGAATACTAATTACACTCAGAAATGCAACAGATAAAACAAACCTGGTAAAAGAGACAAAAATTCTTAAGAAGAGGGTTGCACGAATTCCCGAAATAGTGGGGGTATCGCCCGCCATAACCAGAATAAAGGATATGATAGAGAGGGTGGCTCCAACCGAAGCAAGGGTTTTAATCACCGGCTCTAACGGAACGGGTAAAGAGTTGGTTGCCAGATGGCTTCACGAAAAAAGCAGCAGAAGTGCTATGCCTTTTGTAGAGGTTAACTGTGCTGCAATTCCGGGAGAACTTATAGAGAGCGAGTTGTTTGGACACGAAAAAGGCGCTTTTACCTCTGCCGTAAAACAGCACAAAGGGAAGTTTGAGCAGGCCGACGGGGGAACACTGTTCCTTGATGAAATTGGTGATATGAGTCTGGCTGCCCAGGCCAAAGTTTTAAGAGTATTGCAGGAGAATAAACTCAGCAGAGTTGGGAGCGATAAAGATATAAATGTTAAGGTAAGAGTGATTGCAGCAACGAACAAAAACCTTACAGAGGAGATTGAAAAGGGTACTTTTAGAGAGGATCTCTTTCACAGATTGAGTGTAATTGTGATACATGTTCCTCCCCTTTGCGACAGAAAGGAGGATATCCCTCTTTTAGCTACACATTTTTTGGAACAAATCTCTCAGGAGAGTGGTATGCCTCCAAGAAAGATTGATGCAGATGCCCTTGAAGAGCTTTCGGGTTACAAGTGGACAGGAAATATAAGGGAGCTTAGAAATGTGATAGAGAGACTTATGATCTTAAGCAACGCAACAATTACAAAAGATGATGTGCTTGCCTATGCAAAACCGGCATTCAGATAGGTTGGGATTGAAATGGCTACTCATTCTCAATTCTCAGCTGCTGAATGAAATTTCCCTTCTGCTGAGTTTTAACGTATAGAGTTACTCTGAATTTACTTCCCCCGGCACTAAGATTTCCTATAGCATATTTCATTGGAGCTTTGCCACTTCTATAAGCTATAACAAAACTCTTGGGAGAGTACTCGTTGAAGAACTCTCTTATGATTTGCCTGGCCTGCTGCTTACTGCAAACAATGGTCTTACCAAGGATATCCATCTCCAGATTGGGTGCAAACCATGCAGATAGACGTTCGGCATCGCCATTTTGTATATACTTGGAGATGGGTACAAATACATCCTGCTCTCTGTTCTGATCGGAAACCAGAGTAATACTCTTAACCTGCCCCTCAACTACCTGTGTGAAGAGAGAGCCAAGCACCAAAAGTAAAAAAAACCTTTTCATTCAAACACAAATCCTCTGTATGGCTTAATAAAGCAAAAATCAAGCCATCTAAACAATCCTTAAAATTAATACATTTCCTCAATGTTATTAAATAAATAGTAATTTTGCAATAATGAAGGTGCAGTTCATATTTACAGGCAAAACCGATTCGGGCTGGATTAAGGAGGGGGTTGTTACGTACAGTGACAGACTTAAGCACTATTGTAAGTTGTCTGTAAAGGAGTTGCCCGACATAAAAAATTCGGGTTCGCTCACCAGAGAAACCCTCAAAGAGAGAGAGGGGGAGAGGGTGATAAAGGAGTTGGATGCCGGAGATTTTGTTGTACTTCTAGATGAGAGAGGAGATTCTTTATCATCGGAAGAGTTTGCACTTAAAATTGAAAGTTGGACAAACAGAGGGGTGAGAAATATCGTATTCGTGGTTGGAGGGGCATTTGGATTCTCCGATGCGCTTTACAAAAGATCCGATGCAATGCTCTCCCTCTCAAAAATGACCTTTTCTCATCAGATGGTAAGGGTTATTTTTTTGGAACAGCTATACAGGGCATACACAATTTTAAAAGGAGAGCCGTACCATCATAAATAGTGTACGGTCACAAACAGAGGTATGAGAGAAAGGGTAAGTGAGATTATTGGTAAAAGAACAACGGTACTCTGGATAGTATCGTTGATACTTACCATATCATCATTTATGGAGTTCTCATCTGTTGCTTCGTTAGACAGAGAGGTTTTGAGACTGGAATCCCTTATTCACCGAAGGCAGGAGATACTGGAAAAATTTTCTGAGCAGGTTCTTGAGATGCCACAGAGTGAGTTTATAAAGATAGATGACTTTCCTAAAGATATGGTTATCTACCGTTATTTCGACGATACTCTACACTCCTGGATAAACCAACTGCCAATAGCGAACGACGATATAGATTACTTCCCCTTCGGATATCGTATAAACCACCTTAACAGCAGAGTTGTAACAAATACCCCACTTGCATATCTGGGCATTGTAGAACAGTATGTAAACCTTGGATCGGCGTGGTATATTGTTAACATTTACATTAGAGATAACCAAACCTTGGTGTCGGCATTACTGATTCAAACCGACTATCCTACAGAGAATAATTATCTTAGTAACAGAATAAATCCAAATTTCTCTCTTAGAAAGCAGCTCTCTATTGTTCCTGTTACTTACGATGAGTCATATATTGTTCATGGGAAAAACGGGGGAGTGCTATTCTCTGTTCTTAAAAACCTTCCGGGAAAGGCTGGTGAGGCGGGCTCCCTTTTAAGGTGGACGGCAATCTTATTTGTGGTTCTTGCTCTATTCTCCAATCTTCAAACCAAAAGAGGGTTTAAGGCGCTCTTTTCTGTTGTTGCAGGGCTCATTGCAATCAGGTTTGTGTCGCTTTATCAGGCAAGAGAGCTTCAAGGAGAGCTTGAGATCTTCTCTCCAAGTCTTTATGCCGATTCAGGTTTTTTTGCCTCTTTAGGAGATCTTCTTATAAACAATCTGCTTATATCCCTTGTTCTTGTTGCGCTTTTTATGGTCAGGAGAGATATTGCCAGAATTGCGGTTATAAAAAAAGGGTTCTATAGAAGAGCCATCTTTGTTGTACTGTTCTCTATACCTTTAATTTTAATACCATATATTCATTTCAGTTTACGTTCTCTTATTCTTAACTCCAGCATTGTTATGGAGCTTTACAGAATAGACGAGATCTCTCTATATTCGCTACTGGTCTATATCAGCTATGGACTAATTTTTATGGGACTCATATTCTCTTTACAGGTTTTGAGACCATTTTTCCCTAAAAGCAAAAGAGTCTCATTTCTAGACAGAGAGCCCCTTACCCTGTTCATTGCGGCCATCTCTCTCTACACCCTTGCAACGGTAAGCATATACGGCTTTAACAAAGAGTATAACAGAAACAGAGTTTGGACAACAAGACTCTCAATTGAGAGAGATATTAATTTGGAACTGCAACTAAGAGGGATTGAAAAGTATATAGAGAACGACCCCATTCTGGCTCTGTGGGTAAAAATAGATCCAAACTCAGAGATAATAAACAATAGACTCTCCGAGGCCTATTTTTGGAGCATACTCCAGAGATACGATATGAGGTTATCTGTTTGCCAATCCAATACTCTTTTAATTCCTGATATCTCTAATCAGAGCGGCCCTGCTATCCATTGTAACTCATTCTTTGAATCTGAGATTGAACGATATGGTGTTCAATTGGGGGAGAACTCCCGCTTTCTCTTTATGAATAACTACAATGGAAGGATAAGCTATTTGGGTATTTTTACCTACTTCAGTTTTGGACAGACTACCACACTATATATAGAGCTTGACAGCAAGTTCCTTAAAGAGTCAATAGGGTACCCCGATCTTTTGATAGGGCACAAAAAACTGGAAAGTTACAACATCCCATCGGGTTACTCATACGGCAAATACTTAAACAACAGATTGGTCTCTTATGGGGGAAAATTTAACTATCCGATTCATAACGAAAGAGAGTACGAGATTGGTTATCAGGTTGTAAGAGACGAAGGGTATCTACATTTTGTTCACAGGATATCAGAAGAGAACCTTATTGTTATCTCAAGACCCGAGAGAACAACCTTTCCTTATATAGTCTCGTTTTCATACCTTATGCTATTCTTCTCATTCATGCTTTTAGGACTGATAAGACTTAGGCATAAGGGTTTCTTCTACACCCTACCTAGAAACTCATTCCGTTGGAAGATTACTGTATTAATCATATCGTCTCTTGTGTTTGCCTTATTAGCTATGGGTGCCGGAAGTATTTGGTTCTCAGTTAACTATTTTAACGAAAGCACTAGGGCGCAGATGGAGGAGAAGATGAACTCTGTTCAAACCACACTCTCTTACTATAGCAAAAATGCACAAAGATTCAACGATCCGCAGTTTAACAATGTTAAGCTTATGGAGGCAATGAACAGATTGGCCAACACCGCACAGATAGATATAAACGTATACAGGGCAGACGGACTTCTTCTAAGAACTACCAGACCAGAGATCTTTGATAGATTTCTACTCGGAACAAGAATCAACCCCGAAGCATTTACTCAGATAGTATTTAATAATAAGAAACAGTTTGTTAACAGAGAAAAGATAGGAGAGCTTACCTACTACTCACTGTATGCTCCGCTATTTAATGTAGAGGGTAAACTGATTGCAATAGTTAACATACCATATTTTTCGAGACAGAGCGATTTTAGACAGGAGGCATCGTCTATTATTGCTGCCATAATAAATATTTATCTACTGCTGCTCCTGGGTGCTGTATTTGGAGGCATAGCCCTCTCTAACTCTATTGCTAAACCGCTAGCAGAGATAAGTAAAAAGATGCAGATATTGGATATATCTCAACAACCTGAACATATTAACTATACAAACCGAGATGAACTTGGAATACTGGTTGCGGCATATAACAAGATGGTTGACGATGTTAAGGAGAGCACAAAGAGATTGGCGCAGGGAGAGAGAGAGCAGGCATGGAGAGAGATGGCAAGGCAGATAGCCCATGAGATTAAAAACCCTCTCACCCCAATGCGATTGAGTATTCAGCATCTGGTAAGGTTAAAGAACCAAGGGATAGAGGATTGGCCTAAACGGTTCGATGCACTTGCAACTTCTCTCATAGAGCAGATAGATATCTTGTCTGAAGCGGCTGGTGAGTTCTCCAGTTTCTCTCGTTTCTACTCCGAAGATTTGAGCAGATTCGACTTAAATTCGCTTATAAGAGAGCAGGTAATCCTATTCAACACCAGGGATAATATTTCGCTAACATTCGAGACAGAGTGCAGAGACGCCTTTGTAACAGCCAGAAAAACTCAGCTTACCAGGGTATTTGTAAATCTGTTTTCAAATGCATACCAGGCGGTAGAGACTCTTGAAACAGGCATAATTGATATCAAACTCTCTAAAGACCAATCAAACTACATTATTAGTGTGAACGACAACGGGCCGGGCGTTGCCGAGAGTCTAACACATCGGCTATTCAAGCCAAACTTTACAACTAAGAGCGGGGGAACAGGTTTAGGCCTTGCCATATGCCGAAGCATTATGGAACAAAGTCAGGGATCTATATACTACGAAAGGTCGGCCCATCTGGGAGGAGCCAGTTTTGTAGTGAAGATCCCTATTGGCTAGTAATCTATTTTTGCCTGATGAAAATTTGAATAGGCACCCCGGAAAAATCGAACTTCTCTCTGAGTCTATTCTCTATAAAGCGCTTATAATCTTCTCTTACGTACTGCGGCAGATTGCAGAAGAATGCAAACGACGGAGCAGGAGTAGGCAACTGTGTTGCATACTTGATTCTTACATACTTACCCTTTATAGCAGGTGGGGGGTAGTTTTCGATCTCAGGAAGTATTGCCTCGTTAAGTTTAGAGGTTGCTATTCTTCTGCCTCTGTTTTCGAACACCTTTGCCGCCTTTTCCAGTACGTCAAGTATTCTCTGCTTATTTATTACAGAGGTAAATACAATAGGGATATCGTTAAAAGGGGCTATTTTGTTCATAATATCCCTTGTAAACTCTTTCATTGTATTTGGACCTTTATTCTCTATGGTATCCCACTTGTTTACAACTATTACACAGCCCTTTTTATTCCTGATTATAAGGTTGAAAATAGCCATGTCTTGTTGCTCTACTCCCTGTTGTGCGTCTATCATCAAAATACAAACATCGGAGTGTTCAATAGCCCTCACAGACCTCATTACAGAGTAGAATTCTAGATCCTCTTTTACTCTGTTTTTTTTCCTGAGCCCTGCAGTATCTACCAGTATGAACTCATGCCCGAATTTATTATAGTGAGACGATATAGAATCTCTTGTAGTACCGGCAACCGGAGTAACAATGTTTCTCTCCTCTCCAAGAAGGGCATTCGTTAGTGACGACTTACCCACATTTGGCTTCCCTACTATAGTTATGTGTGGAAGCTGCCTCTCTTGCTCTGCCTCCTTCTCGGGAGGGAGAAGCTCCAGCACTTTGTCCAGAAGGTCTCCGGTACCGCTACCGCTTGCCGATGAGATTGCCCAAGGTTCGCCAAGCCCAAAGGAGTTAAATTGATGAATGTCGAACATCCTATCGCCGGTGTCTACCTTATTTGCGATTACCAAAACAGGTTTCTTTGCCCTTCTAAGAATATCGGCCACCAATGTGTCGTAGTCTGTTATACCTGTGCTCACTTCACACATGAAAAGAATCACATCTGCCTCTTCAATAGCCAGATGCACCTGTTTCCTTATCTCCTCTTCAAATATATCTTCTGAATTTACGGCATAACCACCTGTATCGATTACAGAGAACTCTCTGCCACTCCACTCGCACCTGCCGTAATGCCTGTCACGGGTAACTCCCGCCACCTCGTCTACTATTGCCTGCCTCATTCCTACGAGGCGGTTGAAAAGGGTCGATTTGCCCACATTAGGACGACCCACAATTGCTACTATACTCATATTGGGGGCAAAGATATACAATATTTAATAAACCGAGGTTTTAATTCTCATTGGCACCGCATGAGCAAGAGGAGCATCCTCCTCCGCTCCCGGCTCTTCTCCAGAGTATCTTCTCCTCTGATTTTGCACACATAAGACCCTTTTTACGCAGCTCTTTGTTGTGCCCTATCTCGCTCTCGGGAAATTTGCCGTTTTTTTTAAAGATAATGTTGAAAGACATTATAAAAACAGCAATTGCAACAATAATCGCCGAAATCAAAAAAAGTTCCATTCCTACTTACATTTTAAACATTTGCTATGAGGGAGCAGCGGGTGATTGCTCAATTGCAACATAGGCGGCAGTTGATGCACCTTAAATGAAGAGAGTCCCATCAGCTTAACAATTCTATCTATAAGTATTCTCTCCTTCCCTTGGGCCAACAACTCCTCTGCGCTCTTACCCTCCTCTATGAGTGCATGCAAAATTGGGTCCAGTATTGAATATTCCGGGATTGAGTCACTGTCTTTCTGATTATCTCTCAACTCTGCAGAGGGCTCTTTTATTATTGTGTTTTGGGGAATTGCCTCAGATATTGTGTTTATATAATTTGCAAGATCATAAACCTCCAATTTGTAGAGATCGGCAAGCACCATCAGTGCACCACAAAGATCGCCGTATAAGGTTCCGTACCCCATCGCCAGCTCACTTTTGTTTGAAGTGTTCAGCAGAAGAGCTCCGGTGTTGTTGCTGTATGCCATTAAGATATTTGCTCTGATTCTGGCCTGAAGGTTCTCTAAGGTTAACCCTTTAACCTCACCGCAAAACAGATCTTCCAACTCTTTTAAATATCTGTTCAGGATACTCTCAATAGGGACAACGCTATGCTCTACCCCCAAATTTGAACTCAGCTCTACGGCATCTGCAACAGAGTGCAGAGTGGAGTAGGGCGATGGCATGAGTATGGCGTGAACATTCTCTTTTCCGAGCGCTTCAACGGCAAGACAGAGAACAACGGCAGAGTCGATACCTCCGGAGAGGCCTAACACCGCTCTCTCTTTACCCTGCTCCCTGAAGTATCCCGAAATACCTCTGGTCAGCATTGCATAAACAACTTCGGGATCTTTATGATTCATAGTTTAAAATATAAAACTTGTACTTATTGACTGATAGTTGTAAACTTTGTCTATAACATCTGCAAATATCTCGGCTACAGAGAGTATTCTTATTTTACCCATCTCTTTATCTGGACTTAAGGTAAGAGGAATGGTATCGGAGATTATAACCTCTGTAAGTTTAGATTTTGATATTCTCTCATAAGCAGGCCCCGATAGCACGGCATGAGTTGCCAAAGCCCTAACACTCAAAGCTCCCTTCTCCATAAGCATGTCGGCAGCTTTGGTTATGGTTCCTGCCGTGTCTATCATATCGTCTATTATAACTATATTTCTACCTTCAACATCGCCGATTGCAGTCATAGATCCCACAACATTGGCCTTCTCTCTGGACTTGTGGCATATTATAAGTGGACATCCGAGTATTCTTGAGTATGCGTTGGCCCTCTTTGCACCGCCCATATCGGGCGCAGCTATTGAGAGGTTGTCCAGTTTTAGATCTCTTAAATAGGGGAGAAATATTGAACTGGCATATATGTGATCTACAGGAAAATCGAAAAAACCTTGAATCTGATCGGCATGCAAATCTGCAGTCATAACCCTGTCGCAACCTGCTGCCTCAAGCAGATTTGCCACCATTTTTGCTCCTATGGGTACCCGTGGTCTGTCTTTTCTGTCTTGACGGGCCCATCCAAAGTAGGGAATCACGGCAATCACCTTGTAAGCAGAGGCCCTCCTTGCGGCATCTATCATCAGTAGAAGCTCAAAGATATTATCTACGGGCGGAATAGTAGATTGGACTATAAAAACTGTTGCACCTCTAACGCTCTCTTCAAATGCAGGTTGAAACTCTCCGTCGCTGAAAACTGTTACAGAAGATTTTCCAAGCTCCAGCTTTAGCGAGGCAGCAATTTTCTCTGCCAGATATCTCGAACTGCGGCACGAAAAGATCTTAATCTTGTGTTGGTGATCCATAGCTATGGTTTTATGTTTTTTATAAGATGATCTATGTAGTTTAAAACATCGTCCCTTCCGGTTGCTTTTTCCGAAGAGGTTTTAAAAACAGGAGGAAGCTGTTCCCAGTACTCTAAAAGAGTCTCATTGTTTTTGGCAACCTGCCTCTCAAGGGCCGTAATACCAATTTTGTCACATTTTGTATATATGAGAGAGAACGGCACTCCCGCCTCTCCAAGAGTATTAATAAACTCCAGATCTATCTTCTGAATATCGTGTCTGGAGTCGAGAAGAACAAAGAGATTAACCAACTCTTGGGATTTGCTTATATACTCGTTTATCATAACAGAGAGTCTTGCCCTCTCTTTCTGTGATATTTTAGCATAGCCGTAACCCGGTAAATCTACCAGATACCAAGATCCATTAATCTGGAAATGGTTGATTAGTTTGGTTTTACCCGGTTTAGAGGAGGTGTGTGCAAGTTTGCTATTGTTGCACAACATGTTTATCAACGAAGACTTGCCTACATTTGAGCGCCCAATGAATGCAAACTCGGGCAATCTCTGAGCCGGTCTCTCCTCCAACTTGGTAGCACTCCCTGAGAATATGGCCTGGATAATTTTCATGATTCAAATGGTGGCGCAAAGGTACAACTTTATTGGTTATATTTGTACGAAGTGCATCAAAACTTTATAAAATGGGAGAAAGAGATACAATGACCCTTGCAGAGTTGCAGGAGATAATAAAGAGAGGAGTTGAGGGCGCTTTACCGGGAAAGTACTGGATAAAGGCAGAGACAGGAGAGGTAAAGGTAAATTCATCGGGTCACTGCTATACCGATCTCATAGACAAAGATAAAAAAGGGCTTGTAAATGCCAGACTATCTGCTGTTATATGGTCTTCGTCTTATAGAGTGTTAAGGCCCTATTTTGAATCCACCACCGGTGCAAAGTTTCAAAGAGGAATAAGTGTGCTAGTATGCGTTGTGGTACAATACTCCTCTATATATGGGCTAACTCTGGTAATAACAGACATAGATCCTTCTTTCACGGTGGGCGAATACGAACTAAAGCGTCAACAGACAATTGCAAAACTTAAAGAGGAGGGGATGATAGAGCTCAATAAATCCATCCCATTAGATCCTCTCCCAGGCAGAGTTGCGGTAATCTCTTCTGAGACAGCGGCCGGCTACAGAGACTTCATTAAGCACATCAATAGTAACGATTATGGATTCCAACTGATAGTAGAGCTGTTTCCTGCACCTATGCAGGGAGAGAGCGCCCCCTCGGGAATCATAGAAGCAATGGACAGGGTGGCTTTGGCAGCAGACTCCTTTGATATGCTGATTATAATCAGGGGAGGAGGATCGGCGATGGATCTCTCATGTTTTGACGACTACGAGCTAGCTCTCAACATTGCTCAGTTTCCACTTCCTGTAATAACAGGAATAGGTCACGACCACGACTTTCATGTAGCAGATATGGTTGCCCATACATCGGTTAAAACACCAACGGCAGCAGCAGACTTTCTTATAGATATATTTGCCAGAGAGGAGCAGCAGTTGACTTTTTTATCTCGCAGGGTTTCACTATCTTTACTAAACAGGAGTGAGAAGGAGACAGCAAGAATAGAGGGCTTAAGAGAGAGGATAGGAGCTATAATAAGTAACAGATTGATAAAGGCCCAACACCTTCTTGAGATTGCAGAGAGGAGGATAGAGCTTGCAAATCCCCTCTCAATTTTGGACAAGGGGTTTGCAATACCAATGAAAGGGAAAAAAAGGTTAAGAAGAATAGGAGAGTTGGGAGAGGGAGATACTATAACTCTTATAATGACAGACGGTAAAGCAGAGTGTATAATTAAAGAGATAGAGAATGAAAAAGATTAAAGAACTCACATATAAGGAGGCAATGGCCGCGCTAGAAGATCTTACAAAAAAGATCGAGAATCCCGAGACCCCTCTGGAAGATATAACAGGAGAGGTTAAGTTGGCGTTGGAGCTGATAGAACACTGTAGAGAACTAATCGGAAAATACAAATCCGAAACAGACAAACTGCTTGAATAAGAAAAATTATGGAAGAGCTTAAACTTTGGAGAGACGATCCTTGGCTGGAGCCATGGAAAAAAGTAATTTGGGAAAGATACAGCAGGGCTTACATAAAGCGCCTTGAGATTTCGGGGTATGGAAAGAGTCTCTCTACGGCTGTAAACTCACATCTTTACTACAGACATCAAAGAGACGAAGAGGGGAGTCACATATTTAGAGAGTGGGCACCGGGAGCAACTGAAATATACCTTCTGTGCGATATTAATGGCTGGAAAAAAGATGAGCGGTTTAAATTTGAAAAACTTGCCGGGGGCAATTGGGAGCTGAAGCTGGAGAGAGAGACTCTCAAACACGGCGATCTCTATAAGTGGTTGGTGTGCCGGAACGGAGAAGAGGGTGAAAGATTGCCGGCCTACACTATGAGATGTGTCCAGGATACAGACACAAAGTTATTTGCTGCACAGGTTTGGGAGCCCGAACCATATATTTGGAGGCATAAAAGAGTGAAGAGGGTAAAAAATCCTCTTATTTACGAGGCGCACGTGGGGATGAGTTCTCAAGAATATGGCATTGCAACTTTCGACCACTTTAGAAGGGAGGTTCTTCCACGAATTCATAAGCTCGGCTACAATACTATACAGTTAATGGCTATTCAGGAGCATCCCTATTATGGCTCTTTCGGATATCAGGTTTCAAATTTCTATGCCGTAAGCTCACGATTTGGTACTCCCGAAGAGCTAAAGAGACTCATAGACGAAGCGCACTCTATGAATATTGCCGTAATAATGGATCTGGTACACTCTCACTCCGTTAATAACGTTCTGGAGGGGCTTTCTCTATTAGACGGAACGGAGGATCTATATTTTCATAAGGGCAGCAGAGGCCACCACCCTGCATGGACATCCAGGTGTTTCGACTATGGAAAAGATGAGGTGATTCATTTTTTACTTTCTAATTGTAAGTACTGGTTGGAGGAGTTTCATTTTGATGGTTTCAGGTTCGACGGTATAACTAGTATGATATATCACGACCATGGCCTTGGAAAAAATTTTACAGATTACTCTCACTATTTCGACGGCAATCAAGACGAAGATGCTTTGGTCTACCTCACATTAGCAAACATGCTCATAGAGGAGATTAATCCCGATGCAATTACAATAGCAGAGGATGTAAGCGGTATGCCCGGTTTGGCAGCTCCCTTCGCATGGGGAGGAGTGGGGTTTCACTTTAGAATGAGTATGGGAATTTCTGACCATTGGATTAAGTGGATAAAAGAGTTGAGAGATGAGGAGTGGGATATGGGCACTATCTTTCATGAGCTTACAAATAAACGATCAGACGAGAAAACTATAAGCTACGCCGAGTGCCACGATCAAGCTTTGGTTGGAGATAAGACAATTATATTCAGACTGATAGATAGTGATATGTACACTTCTATGAGCAGAGAGATTACATCTGCAGTTGTAGATAGAGGGATTGCTCTTCATAAGATGATTCGCTTAATTACACTTGCAACTGCCGGAGACGGATACCTGAATTTTATGGGGAACGAGTTTGGTCATCCTGAATGGATAGATTTTCCTAGGGAGGGTAACGGATGGTCTTATCACTATGCAAGAAGGCAGTGGTCTTTGGCCGATAATAGGGCTCTTAAATATAACCAACTCAATGTTTTCGACAGAGATATGATTAAAAAGGTTGGAAGATCCCAAATCTTCGCACACAAACCTCAACCGTTATACGAACACAACGAGCAACAGATTCTAATATTTTTGAGAGGAGATTTGATTTTCGCATTTAATTTTAACCCATCTGCCTCGTTTGCCGATTTCAATTTTTATGCCCCGCGAGGAGAGTATAAAATAGTGCTGGATACCGATTCGGCGGGCTATGGCGGTTATGACAGAAACAGCAAGGATACAGTTTATTATACTCAATTCTCACAAGGCGGACATAAGCTCTTCATATACCTTCCTGCAAGGAGTGCTCTGGTATTTAAAAAAGTAAAGAGCTAACAGATTCTTAACAATTATTTTATTAACTTGCGCAGATTAAATTGAGCAGTATGGCCTATCTAGAGTTTAATAAAAAGGAGCTTGTAAATCTTGAGTATTCGCTAAAAAGGGAGTATTTATCTACGAATCACGCCGGGGGATACCTCAATACAACAATATCGGGTTGTAATACCAGAAAATATCACGGACTTCTGGTTTTACCAATAGATAGCTTTGGAGGAGAGAGGCATGTCCTTCTCTCATCTTTAGATGAAACTTTAATCCAGCACGGAAAGGAGTTCAACCTGGGTATTCACTGCTACGGAGAGATTTATGAACCCAGAGGGCATAAATATATAACTAATCTTGAGGTAGATAAGGTTGTTGCAATAACCTATGCGGTAGGAGGGATGGTGTTCAGAAAGGTTATGCTTCTCTGCAACAGAGAAGACCAGATGATTGTAATGTACAAGCTATTGGAGGCAAAATCTCCAACTACGCTAAGGTTAAAGCCGTTTCTTGCATTCAGGAATATTCACACACTCTCCAAAGCTAACACAGACGTAAATACAAAGTATTCAGAGATTAATAAAGGAAGAAGCTTCTGCCTTTACCACGGATTCCCAAATCTGAATCTGCAGCTCAATGTTGAGAGTGAATTTATCTCAAACCCCGATTGGTATTATAACATTGAGTATAAAGAGGAGAGCAGAAGAGCCTATGATTCAAGGGAAGATCTTTTTGTACCCGGCTATTTTGAACTCCCAATAAAAAAGGATGAGACCATAATCTTCTCGGCATCGGTCAAGGAGGAGAATCCGGCAATGTTACTACGCAAATTCAATAAAAACCTCGAAGATAAACACCATAGAGACAGTTTTGAAAGCTGTCTTAAAATATCGGCAAGCCAATTTATTACAAAAAGAGATAAGGATACAACCGTGTATGCGGGATACCCTTGGCTCTCCCATAATCTGAGAGACACCCTTATAGCGCTGCCCGGACTGGCACTCTGTGCTCATAAAGACATCAAAAGCTTCAATGAGGTTTTAGACACTTTGGTTAGAAACAACCGGAATGAGCTTACTGTTACAAATACTCAAACAGATGTCCCTCTTTGGCTTTTCTGGACTCTGGATCAATATATTAACCACACTTCTCAAAGTGCTGCGGTTTGGAAAAAATACAGTCAGCTTCTCAAAGATATACTCTTGTCTTACAGAGATGGAAAAAGAGGCAACATAATAATGCATGAAAATGGTCTTCTTTGGGGGGAGGATAGAGGAAAGGCACTAACATGGATGGATGCCTATGCCTACGGAGAGCCGATAACCGAGCGGGCAGGTTATCAAATTGAGATTAACTCCTTATGGTATAATGCCATATGCTTGATGCTCGAGCTGGCAAATAAGAGTAGCGACAAATTGTTTATTAAGGAGTGGTATGATATTAAGTGCGCAATTGAGAAGAACTTTATAAGGGCATTCAGGATTGAAGATAAAGAATATCTAGCCGACTATGTGGGTCCAGAAGGTCAGAATAAATTTGTAAGACCAAACCAGCTTTTTACCTGCGCGTTCAAATTCTCACCACTATCTGAAGAGGAGAAGTCTAAGGTGTTAAAAGTGGTTGAGAAGGAGCTGCTCACCGTTAGAGGTATAAGAACACTGTCGCCAAAGAATACTCTCTACAAGGGAGAGTACGACGGAGATCAGCTAAGTAGAGACATGGCATACCATCAGGGCACTGCACGCGTATGGCTGCTTATGTTTTACATAGAGGCGATGCTAAAACTGCACGGAAAATCTTTTATCTCAAAAGCCAAAGAGCTTTTGTGGGGATTCGAAGAGGAGATATCGCTCCATTGTATAGGATCTATATCTGAGGTTTTTGACGGAGATCCTCCTCACCACCCTCACGGATGTACATCTTACTCGGCATCTGTTGCTTCACTTATAAGGTCTATGAGGATGATTGAAAATTTTAAAGGTTAAATTTATGAGGGTTTTAATGTTTGGATGGGAGTTCCCGCCTCATATTTCGGGAGGACTGGGTACTGCATGCCATGGTTTGACAAAAGGTTTGGCCAATAACAATGTAGAAGTATTGTTCGTAATGCCCTCTGCTTCGGGAGATGAAGACAAGAGCGCTGTAGACATTATTAATGCCAGCGATATAGCTGTCTCTGAAAGCTGTAGAAATGTAAAGGAGTTTTTGGAAAAGGTTCAGTTTATAAGGATAGGGTCTAATCTTGTTCCGTATATGGACCCTAGGGAGTTTTCGGAGATGATTGCCAACCTTAAAGAGGGTCAGATAGAGGATTTTAAACTGAGTTACGGGCAAAAATACAGATTCTCGGGAAAGTATGGAACAAACCTGATGGAGGAGGTTGTACGATATGCATTGGTTGCAGGAGAGATTGCATTAAGAGAGAGATTTGATGTAATCCATGCACACGACTGGCTTACCTATTTGGCAGGCATAGCAGCAAAGAGGATAAGCGGTAAACCTCTGGTTGTACATATGCACGCCACCGAGTTCGACAGAAGCGGAAACAATATTAACACAGAGGTTTACGATATAGAGAGAATGGGAATGAGAGAGGCAGATATGGTTGTTGCCGTAAGCCATCTCACTCGCAATATAGTGATCAATAAATACGGAATCCACCCCGACAAAGTTGTAACAATACACAACGCAGTAGATTTTCAAAGTTTCACTCAACTGCAAATAGAGAGAGGGGTACCTGAAAAAATTGTAACATTTTTAGGAAGGATAACCTACCAAAAAGGTCCCGAGTACTTTATAGAGGCAGCAAATAAAGTTTTAAAAAAGTATCCCAATGTAAGATTTGTCATGGCAGGCAGCGGAGATCTTCTAAACAGGAGTATCAGACGGGTTGCAAAACTTGGAATATCCCACAAATTTCACTTTACCGGGTTCTTAAAAGGGACAGAGGTTAAGCAGATGTTTGCATATTCCGATGTGTACGTTATGCCATCTGTATCGGAGCCGTTCGGGATATCGCCATTAGAAGCTATGAAAGCAAATGTTCCCACCATCATCTCTAAACAAAGTGGCGTGGCAGAGGTTCTCAAACATGCCATCAAGGTAGATTTTTGGGATATAGATGCAATGGCCGACTCAATATACGGTCTTCTCACCTATCCTGCTCTCTCAAATATGGCCGTGAAAAACGGACTCAGCGAGGTAAACGCCCTCAAATGGGATGCTGCAGCATCTCAATTAAAGGATATTTATATCCGATTATTAAAATAACCAAAACAGGGTTTTATGGAAAAGTCGATATGCTTTTATTTTCAGGTTCATCAGCCGCACAGGCTCAGACAGTATCGTTTCTTTGATATTGGCAAAGACAATTACTACTACGACGACTTTGCAAATCGAACAATATTAAGACGGGTAGCAGACAGATGCTACCTGCCTGCAAACAGACTGATGCTGGAGCTGATAAACAAATATAATGGAGCATTTAAAATAACCTACTCAATTTCGGGATCGGTTATGGAGCAGTTTGAAAGTTATGCTCCCGAAGTGATAGAGAGCTTTAGAAAACTTGCTGAGACCGGTAACGTAGAGTTTCTTGCAGAGACATACTACCACTCTCTTGCCTCTTTAGCCACACCCGAAGAGTTTGAAAAGCAGGTGAAGAGACACTCCAACCTCATTGAGGAGAAGTTGGGAGTAAGACCAACCGTATTCAGAAATACCGAATTGATTTACAGTGATACTATCGGAGCAAAGGTTGCAGATATGGGCTACACAGCCATGCTCACAGAGGGGGCTAAACATATACTGGGATGGAAAAGCCCCAACTATCTATACACGAACGCAATCAATCCAAGGTTAAAACTACTCCTAAAGAATTTCAACCTTAGCGACGATATAGCATTTCGATTTTCCGACAAGGGTTGGTCTAATTGGCCATTAACCTCGGATAAATATGTCACTTGGCTCTCCGACTCATTAATAAAAGATGAGGTTATCAACCTCTTTATGGATTATGAGACATTTGGTGAGCATCAAAGTGCCTCTACCGGTATCTTTGAATTTATGAGACACCTGCCTCAAGCAATACTAAGCAGAACCGCGTTTAAATTCGATACACCTTCGGGGATAATAAAAAGACATCAACCTGTTGCACCTCTGCATGTTCCGTTTCCAATAAGTTGGGCCGACGAGGAGAGGGATACCAGTGCATGGCTTGGGAATGAGCTTCAGAATGAGGCATTCTCAAAATTGTACGGCATTTACCAAAAAGTAGCAGAGTGTAACAACAGTGAACTGAACGACAACTTTGGCAGACTCCAAGAGAGCGACCACTTCTACTACATGTGCACAAAATTCTTCTCAGACGGTGCCGTTCATAAATATTTTAATCCTTACGACACTCCTTACGAGGCCTTTATTAATTACATGAATGTTTTGAGCGATTTTCTCCTTAGAGTTGAAAGGTGCTCCTTTCTAAGCTCAGAAGATAGTGGAACAATTATTGCAACACAAGATACTCCCGTTATTGGTAAGGAGAGGGGTTTGAAGAGATCGAAAGTAACTGTAACTAAAAATAGATTAAATAAATAACATAATAAAGATGCCAGATAAAAAGTTTGTATCACCGGACTACCTATTTGAGGTTAGCTGGGAAGTTTGTAATAAAGTTGGAGGGATACATACGGTAATTGCTACAAAAGCACTTAATCTTTCTAAGGAGTTCCAGAACAACCATATACTTATTGGGCCCGACGTGTGGAGAGAGACCGAACAGAATCCGGAGTTTATAGAAGACACTAACCTGTTAAGAGCTTGGAGAGTCAAGGCGGCTTCCGAGGGGTTGAGGATAAGAGTGGGAAGGTGGAACGTCTCAGGAAAGCCGGTGGCAATACTGGTCGACTTTACACAGTTACTCCCCAAAAAAGATGAAATCTTTACCGAGCTTTGGAAAAGATATGGGCTCGACTCTATTTCGGGACAGTGGGATTATATAGAGAGTTCACTTTTCGGATACGCTACCGGAAAGGTGATTGAGAGCTTTGTTAAATTCAATCTCTCTGCTCACCATAAAGCCGTAGCCCAATTCCATGAGTGGATGACCGGAACCGGAGTGCTCTATCTTAAGAGCATAAACCTTCCTATTGCAACAGTATTTACAACCCACGCCACGGTTGTAGGTAGAGCTGTCTCGGGAAATAACCTCCCTCTATACAGCTCTCTTACAGGTTATAACCCCGAAGATAAAGCTCGAGAGTTCAACGTTTCTGCCAAACACTCTCTGGAGAAGATAGCTGCACGAGAGTGCGATGCTTTTACTACAGTTTCTCAAATCACATCCAATGAGTGCTCTCACTTTCTTGGCAAAACCCCCGATATTTTAACACCAAACGGATTTGAGAACAGCTTTACCCCAAAAGAGGGGGAGTTTAAGATCTGTTCAAAGACTGCAACAAAAAAACTGATGGAGGTGGCAAATGCCATGCTCCCTTCAAAGGTCTCTCCCGATGCCGTTATGGTAGGAATAAGTGGGAGATATGAGTATAAAAACAAGGGTATAGATGTATATCTGGATGCCCTTGACAAACTTAACCGTAGCAATATTTCACAAGAGGTAATTGCGTGGATTTTTGTTCCAGCAGGTCAAAACGGACCAAACAGAGAGTTACTTTCAAAGCTAAACTCGGGAGGAGATTATACTACAAATATAACCCACTACCTAATGGAGCCCGAGTGGGATCCTGTGCTGAAAAGAATAACTGAACTTAAGCTCAATAATCTTCCGCAAGATAAAGTAAAGGTTCTTTTTGTGCCATCTTATTTGAATGGAAACGACTCTGTGTTTAATCTTACTTACTACCAGATTCTTTGCGGGCTGAATCTAACCCTGTTCCCCTCTTATTATGAACCTTGGGGATACACTCCGCTGGAGAGTCTTGCATTTGGCGTACCAACGGTTACAACCTCTTTAGCCGGATTTGGACTATGGGTAAGAGACCACTTTAAAGGAGAGAACATCTCAATAGATATTATAGATAGAGACGACACTAACTACCACTCGGTTGTAGACGGCGTTGCAAACTCAATCATGAATATCTGCAACAAGAGCAAGGAGCAGAGGATGGAAATAAGGGAGAATGCAAAAGAGGTATCAAAAATAGCGCTGTGGGATAACCAGGTTGAGTACTATAAACAGGCATGGTCTATTGCTTTGGGCAAAGTTATAAAAGACAGAGGTGCATTTCCTGCCAGTGTAGATGAAAAAGATCATATAAGTTTTAGAAAAGATGTTGCCAACACCCCTAACTGGAGTAGAGTTATTGTTAACAAAAAGCTCCCGGAGAGATTAAAACATCTTGAAACACTAACAAAGAACCTCTGGTGGTGCTGGAATCAGGAGGCAATTGAGCTGTTTGAGATGGTAAGCGGGGAGTTGTGCAATGAGTGCGACGGTAACCCTATCCTAATGTTGGATAAACTCTCTCTTCAGCGCTATTACGAGCTTGAAAGAGATGAGCAGTTCCTTGAAAAACTCGACAGAGTATACGACTCATTCTCTAAATACATATCCCGCACCGGCGATACCAACCTCCCTAAAGTTGCCTACTTTAGCATGGAGTACGGTTTAGATAAATCTTTAAAAATCTATTCTGGCGGGCTGGGAGTTCTGGCCGGAGATTACCTTAAAGAGGCCAGCGATATGATGGTTCCAATGACCGCAGTGGGGCTGCTCTACAGATATGGTTACTTTACGCAAAAGCTATCTGCTCAGGGCGATCAGGTTGCCGTTTATGAGGCACAGGACTTTACTAAGCTTCCGGTGACTCCGGTAAGAGACAGCGAAGGAAATTGGGTGACTGTAAGTGTTGCCCTTCCGGGAAGAAACATGACTGCAAGACTATGGAAAGCTCATGTTGGGGTGACCGAGTTGATACTCCTCGACACAGATCACGAAGATAACCTTCCGGAAGACAGAGGGGTAACACACCATCTATACGGAGGAGACTGGGAGAACAGATTAAAACAGGAGATGCTCCTGGGGATTGGAGGAGTTAGAGCACTCAGAGCATTAAATGTTGAGGCAGAGGTCTACCACCTGAATGAGGGACACGCCGCATTTATAGGGTTAGAGAGAATGAGAGAGTATATTCAAAACGAAAACCTCACCTTTTCGGAAGCTCTTGAGGTTATAAAATCGTCGTCTCTCTTCACAACTCATACACCTGTTCCGGCCGGACATGACGCCTTTTCCGAAGAGCTTTTGAGAGGATATCTCTCTCATTACCCCTCTAGATTTAATATCTCATGGGAGGTACTTGTCTCTTTGGGGAAAATAGACCCTTCCAATCCCGATGAGAAGTTCTCAATGAGCAATCTGGCAGCAAATATGTCTCAGGAGATAAACGGAGTAAGCTGGTTGCACGGAGAGGTAAGCAGAGATATTCTTTCTCCACTTTGGCCCGGTTACCTTCCCGAGGAGCTTCATGTAGGTTATGTTACAAACGGCGTACACTACCCTACGTGGACTGCACCCGAATGGAAGCAGATACATAGTAAGGTTTTTGGTGAAGACTTTGGAACACACCACTACAATAAGGAGTGCTTTAACGGAATTTATAAAGTAGACAGCAATACAATCTGGTATACCAGAAATAAACTGCGCTCAAAATTGATACTAAAGATTAAAGAGTCACTATCACAACCTTCTACAACAACCCACTACACTCCTCAACAGATAGTTCAAATCAAGGATACAATCAGGGAGGATATACTCACAATAGGTTTTGCAAGGCGATTTGCTACATACAAACGTGCCCATCTTCTCTTTAGAGATCTTAAAAGATTGGAAAAGATTGTGAACGACCCCCTCCGCCCCGTTCAGTTTATTTACGCAGGTAAAGCACACCCGGCCGATAAAGCCGGACAGGATCTTATAAAGAGGATTGTAGAGGTCTCACTTATGCCTCAATTTATAGGCAAGATTATATTCCTTCCGGGATACGATATGACACTTGCAAAGTACCTGGTTCAAGGGGTAGATGTATGGATGAATACACCAACAAGACCGATGGAGGCATCGGGAACAAGCGGAGAGAAAGCGGTTATGAACGGAGTTATGCACTTCTCTGTACTCGACGGATGGTGGGTTGAAGGGTACGTCAAGGGGGCGGGTTGGGCGCTTCCGATTGAGAAGAGTTACGACGACGACGATTTCCAGAACGAACTGGACGCTGCAACAATATACAATATGTTGGAGAATGAGATAGCTCCGCTCTATTACAATAAGAGCCCAAAAACACTACTTCCCGAAGGGTGGATTGAAACTATACGTAACACGGTATCTAAAGTTGCATCTAACTTCACCACCAACAGGATGATGACCGACTATATACAGAAGTACTACTCAAAGTTGGCTAAAAGAAACCGTCTGATCATAGAAAATGACTATCTGATGGCAAGAGAGCTAGCATCATGGAAAAAACGTGTTAGAAGAGAGTGGCCTTATATAGAGGTGCTTGAATATATCAAACCGGATAACTCCAGAGTAGAGATGGTTTTAGGAGAAGAGTATATCTCTGAAGTTACCCTATCTTTGGGCGATCTTTCGGCCGATGATATAGGTGTTGAGATGATTCTTGCCAAAAATGGTACAGGCAGAGTCCCCGAGATAAAGAGAGTCTATTACTACAAACTTGTAGAGAGCACTTCGGGAACTGCGCGCTACAGATGCGTTTTCCAGGCAGACACTGCAGGAGCGTTTGAAATAGCAGGCAGAATTTATGCAAATAATATACATTTGCCTCATAGACAAGACTTTGATTTGGTAAAATGGTTGTAGCAGCTACAGGCTTTTTCGACGGTGTGCACAGAGGGCACAGAGAGGTATTGAGCAGAGTATGCTCCCTTGCAAAAGAGCAGGGAGCATCTTCTACAGTAATAACCTTTTGGCCTCACCCAAGGGCTGTTTTACAGCAAGACGCAGCAAAGTTCAGACTGCTCACCTCCCTTGAGGAGAAGAGGCGACTTATGCACTTGATTGGGATAGATAACGTAATTGTTATTCCATTTAACAGAGAGTTTGCCAGCCAGTCTACCAAAGAGTTTTTCAGAGATCATTTGGTAGCTGAATATGGAGTAACTACACTGGTTGCCGGTTACGACCACAGAGTTGGAAACGATCCCGATCAGAGTCAAGAAGAGATGTTCAGAATTGCAAAAGAGCAGGGAATCTACCCTGTTAGAGTTGATGGCTTTGAGAACACATCCAGACATGTTATAATCAGCTCAACTAAAATCAGAGAGTCACTCTGTTTAGGGGAGATAGAAGCAGCAAACACCATGCTCGGCTACAGATACGGATTAGAAGGAGTTGTGGTTGAGGGGAGAAGATTAGGGAGATCTATTGGATTTCCAACTGCAAACATAAAACTGTACGAACCGTTAAAACTTCTTCCGGCAAACGGTGTTTATGCAGTATATGTACAGAGTGGAGGGAAGTGCTATAAGGGGATAACCAATATAGGAACTAGACCAACTGTTTCCGATGGAAATGAAAAAACTATAGAGACCCATATTCTTAATTTTGAAGAGGATATATATGGTTTGGATTTAAAACTGGAGTTTGTTTACAGAATAAGAGACGAGCAGAAGTTTTCATCTATAGACCTACTAAAAAATCAGCTGCAAAATGACAGATCCAATGCAGAGATAAGATTAAATGATAAGGTTGTAACTTTGCGATAAAAGACTAAATATAAACAACTATGGATACAGTTCTTTACATAATTTTAGCTGCAGCACTTATGGCGTTTCAGATATTCAATGAAAAGCAAAAAAAGGAGGAGAAGAGAAGATCTTCTTACAAGCAGCCCCAAAGAGATGAGTCTCAAGACCCACACTTTCATGAAGATAGATTTGCCGCTCCTGTTTACGAACCTCTGGATATTCCTGTCTCTAAACTAGATACACTAGACTATCATCAAGAAGAGTCAAATGAACCAACTTTGGCAGAGATATACGATTCGGCCAAAATCAGTGACCATGAGAAACAGGCAGAGGACGAAAGAAATGCAAAGACTGTGCTGAACCAAATCGACCCAAAACTTCTAATTCTCTACTCAGAGATTATGAAGCCCAAATTTCAGGATTAGTTTTATTATTTGATTAATTTTATTATCTTTGTCGTAAAGAGTCCTGTATTGCAGGATTCTTTTTAATTTTTCTATATTATGTCAAAAATTCATTATTTAACCTTAGAGGGTTTAGAGAAGCTTAAGGCCGAGCACCAACATCTGGTTTCGGTTGAACGTCCCGCCATTTCAAAACAGATAGCAGAGGCGAGAGATAAGGGTGATTTGTCTGAGAATGCTGAGTACGATGCGGCCAAAGAGGCACAGGGTCTTCTTGAGCTTAAGATTGCCAAGCTTGAGGAGATGATTGCCAGTGCACGGATAATAGACGAGTCGAGAATCAACACTACTCATGTGCAAATAATGAACAAGGTTAAGCTTAAGAACCTCTTGAATAATACGGTTGTTGAGTATACACTAGTAGGCGAAACCGAGGCAAACCTTAAAGAGGGTAAGCTTGCAGCAGCAACACCTATCGGGAGGGCACTTATAGGAAAGAAAAAGGGAGATTCGGTAGAGGTTAAAGTACCCTCGGGTGTTCTAAAATTCGAAATTCTGGAAATATCAAAATAGTTAGAGCTATGGCAACAATTTTTTCAAGGATAGCTTCGGGAGAGATTCCCTCCTGGAAAGTTGCAGAGAATGAAAATTTTTACGCCTTCCTTGACATCAATCCACTTACAGAGGGCCATACACTTGTTATACCCAAAAGAGAGATCGACTATATTTTTGATTTGGAGAACGATGAGTTCTCCTCTCTTTTTTCATTTGCAAGAGAGGTGGCCATTGCCATTAAGGCGGCTATTCCGTGCAGTAGGGTAGGTGTTGCCGTAATAGGTATGGAGGTTCCCCATGCGCATATTCATCTGGTTCCACTAAACAGCGAAAGAGATCTCGATTTTGCCAAAGAGAGAGTAAAGATCTCTGCAGAGAGAATGGCCAAAATAGCAACCCTAATTAATTCTAAAATTAACCTATAAATCATAAGATGAGAAGATTATTACTTGCAACACTATTACTTCCGGTGCTTTTAGCATGTAAAACAGAGAGATTTAAAGCCCAAATTGAGGGCAATCTTGAAGGGGCAAACGGGGGTACCTTAGTGCTAAAGCAACTCCTGCTGAACACCATGAATATCATAGACACCATTAAGGTCTCTTCCGATGGAAAGTTCAAATATACTCTCACCAAAAAGGGGGATACCCCCGAATTTTACTATCTGTTCAGAGGTGAACGTCAACTTATCTCTATGATTCTCTCACCGGGTGATAAAGTAATTGTTCAATCTGATACCTTGGGTAAAAACATTACAATTGAAGGTTCTCAGGAGACACATCTTCTAAATTTGCTTGAGAGGAGATTGTCGGTTGCACAGTATCGTTTCGACTCTCTCGCCCTGCTAATGAATACAGCTATAGAGACGGGAGACAAAAAGAGAGAGACAGAGCTAAACTTTCAGATGGGCTCTCTATATGTAAAACAGAAACAAGAGGCAATCAAACATATCTATACAAATCCCGCCTCAATAACCAACATAATGTTACTTTACCATAAATTTTCAAGGGAGATCCCTCTATTTGGAGATGTGAGAGACGTGCTTATATTCAGAAGAGTATACGATACCCTTCAGACAATATACCCAAACAGCATTTACTTGAATAGACTTTTAGACGAGATAAACAGCAGAGAGAAGGTAGAGGCGCTCAACTCTAAAATATTGGATGCATCTGAGAGCGGTTTCCCCGATATCTCACTTCCCGATACCAAAGCGGTACAAAGAAAACTTTCAGATTTATCGGGAAAGGTAATACTACTCTCTTTCTGGAGTGTTAACGATCCAAACCAAAGGATGCTTAACAGAGATTATGTAGAGCTATACGAAAAATTTGCGGGAAGAGGGTTTGAAATTTATCAGGTTGCCGTAGACATAGACAAAACTGCATGGGCAAGAGCTGTTGCAGAACAACAACTTCCATGGGTAAGTGTTTGCGACGGATTGGGTGCAAACTCAGTGGCCTTAACCACTTACAACATTCAAAGAGTACCATCTAACTATTTAATAGACAGGAGCGGTACTATTGTAGCAAGAGATTTATTCGACAAGCAGTTAGAAGATAAAATAGCCGCTATGCTCAAATAGAGTTTAACAGACGAGTTTAGAACAATTTTTTACCGGGCTTTCCGGCAATAAAATCCTTAAGATAGAAGGGTTCGAAGTAGGCAACATCTTCGAACTCTTGTTTTTTATACTTATCCAAGGCGCTCTCGATCATACCCTCAGCCAAAGAGTCTATGTGTAAAAACAGAGCATTTTCACTTTTAAGAATATCTTTTGTCTTAATAGCTCCGTCTCCGCAGAAAAGTGTTTTTCCTCTGCTTAACATGTGTAAAAAGCTGTTTTGATCAACCACAATCGCACCCGGGCCGGCAATCCTATCTCCATCTTTTGTATACTCGCTGCAATAAACCTCCATCCTTCTTGCATCTATCATAGGAACTACAAAAGATACCCCCTCGCTCTCCATAATAGCAAGAGACTTTGCAATATTGAAGAGTAAATCAAGTGAACTCACAGAGATAAGAGGCACACCTGCGGCAAAACAGAGCCCTTTTGCAATTGAGACTCCAACTCTTAAGCCGGTATAAGATCCCGGCCCTTCGCTAACAACTACGGCAGAGAGATCCTTTACAGCAACACTATTGCTCTTTAGAATATCCTCAATAAATGGTGCAATAACAGAGGCATGAGACCTCTTCTCTTTAGTAACCCTGCTATCTAAAAGAGTTGCCCCCAAAGAGAGGGCAACCGAACAAACTTCTGTACTTGTCTCTACCATTAGAAGTAGAGGTGTATCGCTATTTTTTCTGCTCACCTTTTACCTCCCTCTTCACAGCAGATCCTTTTTTGAGACCTTTACTGATAGCAGAGAAAGGGGCAGTAACAATCTCCTCCCCATCTTCCAGCCCTGTAATCACCTCAATAAAGTTCAGATCTTGAATTCCGGTAGTTATAGTTCTTACATCAACAGTATCTCCCTTAACTACAAACACCATCTCTAACGACTCATTAATTCCCATTTTAGTCTTAACACTATCGGGGATAAGGTCTGTTCGTGTGGTTATTGCCTGAAGAGGTACAGCCAGAACATTATCTTTTCTTGCAGTTTGGATTGCAACAGAGGCCGACATTCCCGGGCGGAAAGGGTTTCTTCCCTCAAGGGTAAAGTCGGAGTATGAGTCGGGTAGAATAAATATCTTAACCTCAAAATTTGTAACCTGGTCTACTGAGAGGCCTATATTCTTTGCCGAGTTTGCAATTTGAGTAACTACTCCGGTAAACTTTCTGTTAGGATATGCATCTACATCAATCTTTGCAGTATCGCCCTGTTTAATTCGAATGATATCATTTTCGTTAACATCTACAAGAACCTCCATTTCATTGAAATTGGCAATTCTAAGCATCTCCGTTCCTGCCATTTGGCTAGTTCCTACAACTCTCTCTCCCTTCTCTACGCTCATCTTGGAGATAATCCCGTCCATTGGAGCGTAGATAACAGTTTTTACAAGATTTTCGTTTGCCTCTTTTAGAGCGGCAGTAGCACTCTTAACATTAAACTCGGCCGCTTTGATCTGCTCTTTTGCAACCTCGTATTGCGATTTGAAGTTCTCGTACTCTGCCTCAGAGATGGCCCTCTGTTCAAAAAGAGTTTTGTTTCTGCGATATGTCTGCTCTATCTGAGTAAATTGTGCAAGCTGTTGAGTTAACTGGGCTTTTATTGAGTTTAGAGATGCCTCGGAACGATCTCTCATAGAGATATATACATCTTGCTTTATCTTAATTATTAGATCGCCTCTCTTTATGTAATCGCCCTCTTTAAAGTTTAGTTCAACTATCTCGCCCGATACATCGGGGCTGATTTTAACCTCAACAACCGGCTTAATCTTTCCATTTGCAGGAATAACCTCAATAATAGTCTTTCCCGAGATTTTCTCTGTTGTTACTGTAGTAACATTCTTATCTTTTCTGCTGCCCATGTAGGCCAGTACAATAATAAGTACTACGGCAACAGCTATTATCCATTTTATGTTCTTTTTGATACTCATTTTTCGCTCTTGATTATTCGTTTATGACTATAGAGAAATTGGGATCCCTTTATAAAAGTCTATTATCTTAAGTTGGAATACATACTGATATTTTGTCTGATAGTACTCAGACTGCGCCTTAAATAGATTGGCCTTGGCAACAGTGTAGTCTGTGGCATTGAGAATACCTATGTCAAATTTTTGTTGAACATATCTAAAAGACTCCTCCATTGCTTTAACATTCTGACCAGATGCAAGATATCTCTGATAATATGCCGATGCATCATTAACAGCTTGCTGAATCTCTTTGAAAAGCATCTGTTGTCTGCTCTTCATCTCAATCTCTGCGCTTCTTACACCTAGGCGAGCATTCTTAACAGCTGTCTTAACCTGATAATTATTGAAAATAGGAATGTTTAAACCAAACCCCAAAGATGGGTTTCTATTCTCGTTGAACTGATCGAAAAACGACTGCTCCCTACTGTCGGCATAATAGGAGCCATACCCGGCAGAGAAAGATACCGACGGCATAGATCTCCCTTTTGCAATTGCAAGCTGTAGGGTAGAGTTCTTTAAGCTAAGCTCGGCACTTTTAATCTGAGGTAGAGAGAGCGACTGCCCGTATAGCTCGGGAACCGACTCTCCTATAAACTCTTTTACAAGAAAATCTACATCTACATCTTTTATATCAAACTCAATATCACCATCCAGATCTAACAGCTGTTTTAGATTAAGCAGAGCGCTTCTCAACTGATTGTGTGCATTTACAACCTGAACTCTCTCTGCTGCCAACTGTGCCTCTACCTCCAGCTGAGAGCTGTACGCTATGCTTCCCGCATCAACCATTTTTTGGGTTCGGGAGAGCTGTTCTCTAGCACTGGCAATGCTCTGCTCTGCCGTTTTCACAATCTCTCGGGATAGAAGAATTTGTAAATATGAGCGGGCAATCTCAACAGAGATATCGTTTCTCAACCTTTCTACCTCTCTTTGCGATATCTCAAGTTGAACCCCTCTGCTCTTTACCTCATTGTCTTTAGTGAATCCCTCGAACAGCGTTATAGCTGCCCTGGCGCTTGCACTGGTGCTTTGAGAGAGTTTGTTCTCAATAATCTTAAGATCCTGTACATTTACCGATCGCCCCCAGTTCATGGAGTGGCTTACCGATGCATTGAGCGTAGGATAGTAGTTCAATCTGGATTGCTCCAGATTATTCTCGTTCTGTTCTATTGCCAGCTCCTGTTGCTTGATGCGCAGATTGTTATCCCAGGCGTGGCGTATACAGTCCTCAAGACTCCATCTGCTCTGAGAAGAGAGCATTGAAGGAACTATAATCAAAATAAATAGCGGGAGTTTGTATAAAATTTTCATAATGTGCAAAGTTAATTTTTTTTCCATACAAAATCCCGCCTCGAATGAATATTTTCCAAGGTAATTTATTTATATATTACCTGTGTAGTGGCTTGAAGTTCATATAGGTTATTGCTAAGGAATTTAAAAAGTCTCCACATCTTTTTTACTCCATAGCCAACCCCTCTTCCAATCTGTTCGGCTATCTCGTAATCCCAACCACCTGTTCCCCCTCTTACAGATACCATCTCTCTGCTCTCTAGTACTCTTAGAGAGTAGATCTCACCTCTCTTACTTTTCATTATGCGGCCTCCCATCCGGCAACAAAACCCTCTCTGAATTTTGGCCAGTATTTTTCGGCTTTCTTTAATGCCTCGCCGAGAATTGATAATAGGTTCCACAGTTCACGAAGCGATAAACCCCCTCTAACCAACATCTCTTGCCGGTCAAGAGCTCTCAGCCCCAACTCGTCTTTCATAATCTCACTCATGATTTTACTGTTTTAAATTGCCTGTCGAATACGGCAGACAGGTTTTGCCGGGAGTGTGCACCCTCCATATCTATTACCTCATCTGCAATTTTAATGCAGTTTAAATTATGCGATATCATAAGAATTGAGCACCCCTCTGCCTTGAGTCTAAGAAGGACTTTAAAGATCATCCCCTCGCTCTTTCTATCAAGAGAAGCTGTTGCCTCGTCCAGAATCAGAACTTTGGCTCTCCTCATGAGAGCCCTGGCAAAAGAGACTCTCTGTTGTTGCCCCTTTGAGAGGAAAGATCCACCCTCCCCCGGGTACGATGCAAAACCTTCGGGGAGAGCAGCTGCAATAGCCCATAAATCCAACTCGGTGCATATCTGATTAAAATACTCTCCGGTTTCTTGATCTGCCTGTTCAATCTCTCTTACTCCACAGATGCACTCAAAAAGAGATGCTCCGTAGAGGTGAGGTATCTGAGGCACTATAGTGACCAACCTCCTCCACTCATCCAACTCAAAGCTTTTGTAACTCTTTCCATTGCAGAGAATATCTCCGGAGTTCTGGTTGAGGTGCCTCATAAGGATATGAGTGAGCGTGCTTTTACCCATACCATTTTCACCGGTAAGAAGCACAATTTTACCCGGCACTAATGAAAAATTCAATCTTTGAAACAGAAGCTCTCTCCCCGGGTAGCCAAAAGAGAGCTCTTGAACATCTAAACGGAATCTCTCTGTAAGGTTCTGCTCTTGAGTTAAATTGGCCGATTTATTGATATTTATGCCCTCCTCTCCTTTAACAGATATTATCTCTCCTAACCTGCCGGCTGCAATTTTACCCTCTCTTAAAGAAGATATAGATGAGGCCAACTGGATTAGGGGCGATGAGAACATAGAGACAATGGCAAAAAAAGAGACAAGATCTCCAATCGTGAGCTTACCTGCGGCCACACCCAAACTACCAACCCACAATACTACAACCGTAAGACCCCTTGAAACTATCTCGGCTGCAGTTGATGCATAAACCGATAGAACTCCTGCCTCTTTTGCCCTTTTATTCAATAAAGTAACAGACTCACTGCAGCTCTCAACAGCTCTCTTTTCATATCCAAAGTTTTTTATTGAGGAGACAACTCCAAGAGCACCAACAAAAACACCTTGAAAGAGAGAGGAGCTCTCCATCACTCTCCTCACTGCTCCTCTATTGTATCTGTCGTGAGTTATATATACCAAAAGGAAAAGAGGAATGAAGAGTGTGCAAATAAAAGCCATATTAACATTCAACACAAATAATATGACAACAGAGATTACCAGTGTTATAGCGGCTACTACTCCCGCAGGGATGGTTCCGGCAACCATCTCTCTTATCTTATAAATATCACCAATTCTGGAGGTGAGCTCTCCTGCTCTGAAGGTTTTAAAAAAAGATAGAGGAAGCGAGAAGAGGTGCTTTATATAATCTACAGATAGTTTTTTGTCTGTTTTTACTGCAATGTTGAGAACTATCACAGATCTGATTAGAGAAAAGAATACAGAGAGTGCAGAAGCCGCAAGAATGAAAGTTGCCCAAAGAGCCACACCATTAAAATCTCCCCCTGGAATCTTTACATCTATAATCTCTTTAATTACAAGAGCAACAGATAGAGAAGAGATAATAGCAAGTACAGATAAAATTACCGATAGGCAAATATTCAATCGGTTACCCACAATTATGTCGCGTATAAGCTTGGTTGTAACCCTTTTGCTTCTGCTCGATTTGAATTTCCTATTGGAGGAGTTTATCTCAATTGCCCTATCAAAAACAACAACATATCCTGTCCACTCTGCGGTAAGCTTATCTGTCGCTACCTTTACATACTCTCCGAACATAGGGTCCATTACAGTACTGCTTCTCTGATCGGCGGCTTTGAGAACAACAAAATGGAGATAGCCGTAATCTCTCTTAAGGTGAATAATAGCCGGAGTTGGAATCCGGCAGAACGACTCAACACCACCCTTATACCCCTTTGCCTTTAATCCCAGGAACTCTGCCGCCTCAATTAATCCTTTGATTGTTGTTCCATCTTTATCTGTCCCGCTTAAGTGCCTCACCTCAGGAATTGAGGTATCAACTCCCAGATAAGCAGCAACAGAGACAAGAGCTGCTGCACCGCAATCACTTTTATCACTCTGCATTACCTTCATCTCTCACCTCCTATCTCAAAACAGTTTTATTCTTTAAAAAGGAGCAGCATCTCTACCACACACTCTTCTGCTCAACAGAGTTTTCGCTCGCACATAATGCTGCTCCCTTTACAAAGCTATTAATGTACAGCTTAATAAGCGGTAAGAATCATAAAAAGCAAACGAACTTTTATGGTAGGTGCACCTTAAAGAGAAAGCTGTTTTTGACTTTAATGTAAAATCAGCTTTTATAGGTTAATCTTTTCCAGATATGGGAAAAGTTTAGGAACAATTGACGCAATTATTGGATAAAGTTTAGATTGCGAAATTGTGAAGGTTGGTAAAAAAGGTTCAATTTTATCCAATTTCTCAATAATGAAGATAATAACACTACCTATTACACTATACTTAAGAACTGCAAAAAGCACCCCAAGCATACGATCTAACCAACCTAACATAACTATTTTGAGTAGCTTGGAAATTGCCTTCCCCACCATGCTGATTCCAAATAACACGGCTAGAAAAACTATTGCAAAAGAGATTATATCTATAAGAAAATTATCCGACCCCAACCACAATCTGATACCTCCTGCAACAATAGAGGAGAAGTGCCATCCTGCCCAGATTCCCATAACTAGAGCTGCAAGAGCTGCTATCTGCCTTACGAAACCGCTCATAACTCCCCCTATGACCGCGGGTATTAGGCAGATGAGAATAAAATAATCTACAATGTTGAGCGATCCCATAACCAATTTTTTTCAAAAGTAGTGAATAATCGTATCTTTGCAAATTCAAAAAATATCAAAATGAAATTTGCCGAGTATAAAAATCTGGATTTGGTGGAGATAAACCGAACCATCCTCGAAAAGTGGGAGAAAGAGGACTGTTTTTCAAAGAGTTTGGAAGAGAGAAGGGGGTCGCCCGATTTTATTTTTCACGAAGGTCCACCTTCGGCAAATGGCATGCCGGGCATACACCATGTAATGGCAAGAGCCCTAAAAGATGTATTTTGCCGCTATAAAACCCAACAGGGTTATTTGGTAAGAAGAAAGGCCGGATGGGATACTCATGGGCTTCCTGTTGAGCTTGGTGTTGAGAAGATGCTTGGAATTACAAAAGAGGATATAGGAAAGAGTATCACTGTTGAGGAGTATAACAACGCCTGCAGAAGAGAGGTGATGAAGTATACAAAAGAGTGGGAGAGTCTTACCAAGCAGATGGGATATTGGGTAGATATGAACGACCCCTATATCACATACGATAACAGGTATATAGAGACACTATGGTTCCTTTTAAAGGAGATCTATAAAAAGGGATATCTTTATAAAGGGTATTCAATACAGCCCTTCTCTCCAGCAGCAGGAACAGGGCTCAGCACTCATGAATTAAATCAACCCGGATGTTACAAAGATGTTAAAGATACAACCTGTGTAGCACAGTTTAAAACTGTAAAAGATAACCTTTCACAAAGTCTGTTCACGAAGGTCATTGAAGTTTGTGGTAGAGAGTTGCCTATCTATTTTCTTGCTTGGACAACCACCCCTTGGACCCTCCCTTCAAATACTGCTCTATGCGTTGGCCCTAATGTGGGCTACGATATGATTCTCTCTGCCAACCCATATACAGGAGCGGAGTGTGTATTTATTCTGGCTTCCGACCTTGTTGAACTGCACTTTAAGACAGACTCATACCAAAAACTTAACTCAGCCCCAATAGTGGGCGAGCAGCTCAAAGGCGTAGGCTACGAGCAGCTCATCCCATGGGTGTGGCCGGGTGAAGGGGCATTTAAAGTAATTACAGGCGACTTTGTAACCACCTCCGATGGTACCGGCATAGTTCACATTGCTCCCACTTTTGGAGCAGACGACCAGAGGGTGGCAAAGCAGAACGGAGTGCCTGCCCTTATGGTTAAAGACAGTGATGGGATTATGCAGGCACTTGTAGACAGAAGCGGTAAATTCTATAAACTGGAAGACCTGGATAGCAGCTTTATAGCCAATTTTGTGAATGTAGAGCTCTACAAGGAGTACGCAGGCCGCTTTGTAAAAAGTGCATACGATACAACATCATCTTCAACCGAAACTACACTGGATATAGATTTGGCCGTAATGCTCAAACAGCAGGGTCTAGCCTTCAAAATAGAGAAGCAGGTACACTCATATCCTCACTGCTGGAGAACAGACAAACCGGTTCTCTACTATCCGCTCGACTCGTGGTTTATTAAAACAACGGCAGTTCAGCAGAGGATGGCAGAGCTCAACAATACAATTAATTGGAAACCAGAGTCTACCGGACTGGGACGATTTGGTAAATGGCTGGAAAATCTTCAAGACTGGAATCTCTCCAGAAGCCGTTACTGGGGTACGCCCCTGCCGATATGGCGAACCGAAGATGGTAGAGAGGAGATTTGTGTGGGCTCGGCAGAGGAGCTTTACAACGAGGCACAAAAGGCGGTAAGCGCAGGAGTAATGAGCTCAAATCCGCTTAAAGACAGAGGGTTTGTTCCGGGAGATTTTTCTAAAGAGAACTATTCAAAAATAGATCTTCACAGGCCGTTTGTAGATGAGATTACTCTGGTATCGCCATCGGGCAGACCAATGAAGAGAGAGAACGACCTTATTGATGTATGGTTCGATTCGGGCGCTATGCCATTTGCTCAGGAGGGGCTGGATAAGGTAAACAGCCCGGAGTTTGGAAGAGCTGCAGATTTTATTGCAGAGGGAGTAGACCAGACCCGCGGATGGTTTTTTACTCTTCACGCAATTGCTACAATGGTAAAGGATTCGGTAGCATTCAAGACAGTGATATCTAACGGCCTTGTTCTAGATAAAGATGGCAATAAGATGAGCAAAAGGTTGGGTAATGCAGTAGATCCGTTTGTTACTTTGGGTGAGTACGGAGCAGATGCACTCCGGTGGTATATGCTAACCAATGCACAACCATGGGATAACCTTAAGTTCGATAAAGGGGGAGTAGACGAGGTGAGAAGAAAGTTCTTCGGAACACTTTACAACACCTACTCTTTCTTTGCGCTTTACGCCAACGTAGACGGCTTTACCAACAGTGATCCGCAGATTGAGCTAAAGCAGAGACCGGAGATAGACAGATGGATTATCTCCCTTTTGAATACTCTTATTAAAGATGTAACGGAGAGTTACAACAACTACGATGTAACTCAAGCAGGTAGGTTGATCCAGGATTTTGTGAACGATAACCTCAGCAACTGGTATGTAAGGTTAAACCGTAAAAGGTTCTGGGGTGGAGAGATGAACGCCGACAAATTATCGGCATACCAAACACTTTACACCTGTCTGGATACCATTGCCGTAATCTCTGCTCCTATAGCACCTTTCTTTATGGAGCGTCTGTTCCTCGATTTGAACAACGTAACAAGGAGTAGAGGAGAGAGCTCTGTCCACCTGGTGATAATGCCTCAACCAAAAGAGAGCGAGATAGATAAGGATCTTGAAGAGAGAATGGAGCTTGCTCAAAGAGCATCATCCATGATTCTTGCATTGAGAAGAAAGGTGAGCATAAAGGTGAGACAGCCCCTTGCAAAGGTTCTGATTCCTGTTTTGGACAATAAAATCAAGGAGCAATTTGAGCTTGTCAAGAGCTTAGTGTTAGGTGAGGTTAATGTAAAGGAGGTAGAGTATATTGTAGATACTACCGGGCTGATTACTAAAAAGATTAAACCCAACTTTAAAACTCTCGGTAAAAGGTATGGTAAGCAGATGAAGGATATTTCGGCTGCATTCTCTAACTTTACTCAAGAAGATATTGCCGCTATAGAGAGATTGAACCACTATTCATTCAACCTAAACGGCACCCCAATAGAGCTAACTCCCCAAGACTACGAGATTACATCGGAAGATATGCCCGGTTGGCTTGTTGCAACGGAGGGAAGGTTAACATTGGCTTTAGATGTAACCATAACAGATACTCTAAAGAGAGAGGGGGTTGCCAGAGAGCTTGTGAACAGAATTCAAAATTTGAGAAAAGAGTCGGGATTCGAAGTCACAGACAAGATAAAAGTTGAGATTGAGAGCATAGATGAGATAGAGGACGCTATGGAGGAGTTCAGAGAGTATGTTTGTAACCAAACACTTGCCAGGGAGCTGATTCTTTCAAAGAGTGTAGCAGGAGGATTCGATGTAGAGTGGGAGGAGGGATCAATAAAGATATCCTTGCAAAGGATAGAGGTAAAACAGTAATTTAATAACTATACAGCTATGTGTGCAGATAAAAGATGTGAATATATGAGAGCCGCTGTAGATCTGGCCTCATCAAACGCATCGTCGCTCGGCGGGGGGCCTTTTGGCGCCGTTATTGAGAGGGGGGGAGAGATTATAAGCGCCTGTAATAATACGGTAACCCCCGACAACGATCCTACAGCCCATGCAGAGGTTAATGCCATAAGAGAGGCCTGCCGTAAACTAGGTACATTCAACCTTAGCGGATGCACTCTCTACACCTCTTGCGAACCATGCCCTATGTGCCTTTCGGCAGCGTATTGGGCAAGAGTAGATAGAATTTACTATGCCGCCGGAAGGGAGGATGCAGCCAAAGCCGGGTTTAGCGACGCCTTCATCTACGACGAGCTCACCCTTCCCTTGAGAGAAAGGTCGATTCCCATTGAGAGGATAATGGAACAAGAAGGAAATGAGCCCTTTGAAAGATGGATGGAGAACGATAAAAAGATTCCATACTGATAATTAGCTACAGTTTTTTATACCGATATTATTATTATCTTTACGCTTTCTTAAAAAAAATAGATATGACAACTAAAGGGAAACCAGCAGAAGGAGCTTTGGAGAAGGTACGCTACAGCGATGAAGAGCTTCAGATGTTTAAAGAGCTTATCCTCCAAAAGCTGGAGATTGCAAAACAGGAATATCAGCAGTTGAAATCTGCCGTTACACATAGCTCAAGCAACGACACAGAAGACACATCACCTACATTCAAGGTTTTGGAAGAGGGCGCCTCTGCACTTTCAAAAGAGGAGGCAGGGCAGCTTGCTCAACGTCAGTATAAGTTTATACAGTCTTTAGAGGCGGCACTGATAAGGATTGAAAACAAGAGTTACGGAATTTGCCGTGAAACCGGCAAACTCATCCCAAAAGAGAGACTGCTGCTTGTGCCGCATGCCACTCTTTCGGTTGAGGCAAAAAACAAGAGAGACTAGCAGATGCAGTTATCGCAAGGAAAAAAGATCTCTATACTGGTATTAGTAATACTTTTGATTGATCAGGCAGTCAAGATTTGGATCAAGACTAACATGACAATCGGGGAGAGCATACCTGTATTTGGTGATTGGTTTCAAATCTATTTTATTGAGAATAACGGAATGGCATTCGGTATGCAGTTTGGAGGAAGTATAGGAAAACTACTTCTTACCCTCTTTAGACTGGTGCTTATCTCGCTTATTATTTACTACATAAGGAAATTAATTAAAGAGGGCGCTCCGGTTGGAGTGTTATACGGAGTATCGCTGATTCTGGTTGGGGCAGTGGGGAACGTAATAGACAGTCTCTTTTACGGCATGATATTCAGTGAATCTACCTTCACCGACACTGCAGTTATCTTCCCGCAAGGTGGGGGGTATGCACCTCTTATGTTCGGCAAGGTTGTAGATATGCTCTACTTCCCTATTATAGACACAACACTGCCAAAATGGGTTCCTTTCCTAGGTGGTGAACAGTTCATCTTTTTCAGACCAATATTCAACATCGCAGATTCGTGTATAACCATTGGTGTTGCATATCTGCTAATATTTAAAAGGGGCTACTTCTCATCGCAGAAGTAACCCCCGTTTTTCCTCTTAAATACACCTCTATTTGAGCTTCTCCATAAGTTTCTGCCTTGAGAAGTGTATTCTGCTTTTTACAGTACCCAAATGCAATCCCAACTCGTCTGCAATCTCCTGATATTTGTATCCGTTATCGTGCATCTGAAAAGGGACTCTAAAATCGGGCTCCAGTGAATTAACCACCTTTGTGAGCTCTCTAAACCCAAAGTCGGCCTCGGGACCGTAGTCGGCCGGCTTGTTATTAATCACATACTCGTGCACATCTTCATTAAATAGAGACTGACGTTTTGTCCTTCGTCTGTAGTCATTTATGAAGGTGTTCTTCATAATGGTGTACACCCAGGCCTTAATATTTGTATGCTCATTGAACTTCTCCTGGTTATTGAAGGCCTTAAAAAAAGTCTCCTGCACCAGATCTTTTGCGTCGTCTCTATTTGAGGTTAGACTATATGCATACCTAGAGAGGTTAGATTCCAACTCCAGTATTTCTGTTTCAAATGTTTTACTTTTCATATGGTTAGGTTTTATAAGGTGATATGAATAGCCGTTTTATATGATATCTATAAATATACTAAAAAATCCCCAAATACTATGCCACCCTTTGATAGATATTTTTTTTGGAGGTATAGAAAATTTCAATATCTTTGCATCCCAATTGACAAATAACAGGAGAGATGGCAGAGTGGTCGATTGCGGCGGTCTTGAAAACCGTTGAACTGAGAGGTTCCGGGGGTTCGAATCCCTCTCTCTCCGCAATATAGTAAAGCAAAAACAAGAAAATCCCTGTAAATTAGACATTTACAGGGATTTTTGTTTTAGGTCGAGGGTGCAAAAAAGGGGACTTTGAGCAATTTTCACGAACAAATTCGGGGACAACTCCAAAAAAATGAAAATCGCCCCCGATTTAGAGTTATCAGATTCTTTTTCAGTAGTTTGCCTATTTTTGCATAGTTCTGTTCCCACCTACATTTCGTATATTTCGAACCATTTTAAAAGTTGAGATGTATGAAAAGAATGACCTTCAAAATCCTGTTTGTCGTAAAGGCATCACGGGTCGCAAAAGATGGGAAAAGTCCTGTTTATTTGCGTGTTACAATTAATGGGCAAAGATGTGAAACATCTGTTAGCCTAAGAGTTGACCTCAAGAAATGGAATACTGTCGCCGAAAAAATAATTGGGGACAGTCGGGAAGACCAAGAGTTAAACCTCCGTTTGGATACCATCCGTATGCGGATTATGCAGATTTACCGCGAGATGGAATTTGACAATGTTGAAATCAACGCTAAGAAAATCATCGATCAGTATTTAGGCAGAAACGAGAAACCAACGATTATGTTACTGGATGTTTTTCGGGAACACAATGAGCGTTGCCATAAACTTGCCGGAAAGGATATGGCTCCGGCGACAGTTGAGCGTTATGAAACATCCTTGAAACACACGGCCAATTTTATCCAATTCAACTTTGGGAAGGATGATATTCCTATTGCCGACGTCAACCATAAATTTATTACAGATTATGAGTTCTATCTGAAAACAGAGCGAAACTGCTCGCACAACTCGGCAACGAAATACCTGAAGAATTTCAAAAAAATTATTCGTATTGCGCTTGCCAATGAGTATATCACGAAAGATCCGTTTGTCAGTATCCGATTTACGCTGGACGAAGTAGAACGTGATTTTCTGGAAGATTCCGAAATACAACGAATAATCGACAAACCAATTTCCATTGGACGGCTTGCCATTGTTCGGGATATTTTTGTTTTCCAGTGCATGACCGGACTTAGTTATTCGGATGTGAAAGGATTAAAGAAAGAACATACCGCTACGGATAATAATGGAAAACAGTGGATTCGCAAGAAAAGACAGAAGACCATCAATATGTGTAATATTCCATTGTTGGATGTAGCTCAACAAATTATGGATAAGTACAAGGATCATCCCGAATGTATTCGGAAGGGGATATTACTCCCTGTTCCGTGCAATCAAAAACTTAATGCGTATTTGAAGGAACTGGCTGATATCTGCGGAATTGAAAAGAAAATCTCGTCGCACACCGGAAGGCACTCGTATGCCACATCGGTCTGCCTCGCTAATGGAGTTAGTATTGAAAATGTAGCAAAAATGTTAGGACATTCCGATACAAAAATGACTCGACACTATGCGAAAGTGCTGGATAAAAGCATTATGCGAGATATGGAGAATGTGAATGGAAAGTTTTCAATCGCTTAGGTTATGGAAATTGGAAATATTTCGATTATCGACGACCGTGTACATATCTCCGGATCCGGAGATATATGGTTATCACAGCACGAGATCGCCGACTTGTTCGGATGTTTTGTCTCGAAAGTGAACGCTAATATCCGCTCGATTCTTAAAAGTGAAGTATTGGACGAAACAAAGGTTTGCCGGACTTACCGTTACCCAAACGACAACTTCGTGGAGCAGTATAGTCTGGAAATGGTTATCGCCCTGTCTTTCATAATTAGGTCTTACAATGCAGATACGTTCCGTAAGTTTATTGTCAGGAAGGCGATAGTCGAAACATCCGTAAACCATGTTCTTGTTTAGGGCAATTGGAATCAAGATATGATGCTAAATTAAGGGTAGTCCAGTATAGATATATACTTAAGGCGTGGCAGGCTTTCATTCTTTTTGATGCCTGCCATTCTTATAGTTCCTCTTTCATCTGAACACAAATAAAATAGAAGGGAATAAAACGCCAACCTCAAGCCCTGTCGGGTTTTCTCGGGAATCTCCACCCTACAGGTAGTATTCCCTTGAAAAAGGTTGTCTTATTTATTCTCCTTCTGTTGAGAGGTGTTTATCAGTCGAAAAAGGGAAAAATATTCAGGTGGGAGCTTGTTTGCTGTACAATTACCGGAATTTACCCTTGTATCCCTCTTCCAGCATTTGTTGAATATCGCTTTCCCGATACAGTATTTTCCCGCCCAATTGAATGTAAGGAATCTGACCGTTTGTGCGGTAATCCTGAAGACTTCGGCGGCTAATTTTAAGCCGCTGTGAAACCTCTTTGTCTGTCAGAAAACGTTCGCCGCCTAAAGTGGGACGATAATTACGGGTAACGTTTTCGATGCTGTCCAGCATCCGTTCAATGGACTGAAAGAATCCTCTTATCCTTTCGTTGTCCCTGGTAATAATCTCATTGCTCATAATTATATGAATTTTAAATGGTTTATAACTTTTTCCACATCTTCCAGCTTATAATGCATCTTATGATTGATTTGGGTATACGCCAGTGTTCCGTTATCCCGGTAGGTCTGGAGCGTTCGTTTTGAGATGTTAAGAATTTGACACACATCCTGATTGTCAAGCCAGCGTTGCAGGCTTTTGTCCGGGATTTCGCACAGGGTTTCTACTTTCTGGGTAAAGGCTTCGAAGCGGCTCATCATCGCTTCGAATGTTTGGGCTTCAATGTTTACGATTTCCATTTTTTCTTATTTTTAGAATTAATAATTTCGTTTGAATCCCCAATATATATACAAAAAATCGAGTAAATAGCAAAGAATCAGATAGTGGCAGCTTGTGGCCGGGGTAAAGAGACATAATAGCGCGCACTTTCTGTAGTTATACAAAAACAGCTTCCGGTTTTCACCGAAAGCTGTCCAACCGACAAGCCGGATTTCACTCCCGTATAAACTTCCGGTACTCTTCATTTTTAATGGAATCGTAGGGAGCATTCCCCTCCGCCTGCTCAAAGGCTAAGAGTATGCGTTCCTGCGCTCGGGGTATCCGGGTGATTATCTGCTTGAACCGATCCGTATCACATAGTTCGAAAGCCGTTTTCACAGCTGCTTCCTTTACTTCGCGGTCAACGGGTTTTCCCGCAACCAAACGTCCCAGCCTTTCAATCTCCTCATAAGGAGTCCCCGAACTGTACTGATCCATCAGCCGCGCTCTGGCAATGGCTGCAACAAAATTTTTCTCTGTCAGTTCTTCGAGTAGTTTCTTGCTTACCAGCGATCGGGCGACCTTGACACGCAGTTCGTAAGTGTGATTCTCCATATACTGCGAAACTTTTTTAGATCGTTGGGATACGGACGCGGTTAGCTTCCTGAACAGTTTAACCACTTGCCCCCAAGTCGCATCGTAGATTCTCTTCAACACCCTGCGGTGCATATCGCCGAATGCCCTACGAAGCGGACTACTCAGGAGCATCCCCGCCCAGAACCATAGGCTTAGCACTACATAGATTTTTATAAATGTCTCTTCCATTATTCTGTCGGGTTTATATTGTTCGTCCGGTAAATGAGATCTATTTCTTCTTTGAATGTATCCAGATGGTTTAGGATGATATTCTCCACATAACTGCTGATAGTCGCTTTCGATTCGTCCATCAAGTGGACGATCCGCATCAACCGCCGGTGGGTAGTGGCAGTGATATATAGCGGTTTACGGTACGTAAAATCTATCCGGTTAAAGAACAGGCTTTGATAGTCGGCCTGCGGTTTATGCTTGCGTTTCTCGGACGGTCTTGTTGGCGGTTCTGTTATTTCTCCGGTAGACTCAACAGTCTGTCCGATTATTTTCAGCTCTGCTTCCGCTACCGTTTCCCTAGATGTGGCAGCGTCCGCTACTACTTTTTCTTCCTGTGCCGTTTTCTCCAATGGTACACCCTGATGTACCATCGAACGGAGCTTGTCGAAATCATTTTTTGTTTCCGTTGCCATTTTATTGTGGTGTTAAGTGAATAATATCCAAAATCTCACCGACCAGCATATCCAGATTGCTGCCTTTAAGCAGGTTTTTATCGGCAGGGAAGATAGTAGAGAGGAAGACAGCATCGCTGCCCTCAATGGATTGTTCCTTGTCGTAGCGGACAGATTGTGGAATAACGGTTTGCATGAGCGGTAACCCGAATTGCCGGATAACACCCTCATAATGTTCGAGCCACTCTTTTTTGATACGCCCGTCTACACGGTTCCAAAACAAGTGGATCGCTTTCAGGTTAAAATCTTTGTGTTCTGCCGGCAACTCGCTGACAGGAATAATAAACGAGAGTGTACTCTCCATAGACATCCGCGAGGGAGCCATCGGCACGAATACATAATCCATCGACATAAAGGTCGAGATTACGCCGTCGTTGTTGATAGTTCCCGGAAGGTCGAAGAACACCACATCATAGTCGGCAGGTTCTCCCGCTAAAAACTCATGGGCTTTCTGAATTCCCTCTTCGGGTTTGGCGCAGACTATAGGATAAGTTTGCTTACCCAGCGATTCGAACAGTGCAATAGCTTTAGACTGGTAGTGCAGGTTGGTTTCCAACTGGCGGATTTCACGCTTACGCATATCGTAAACGCTACATTGCGGATAGTCGCAATCCATCACCGCAACATTCAGCCCCTTACGGTAATGCAGGTAGCTTGCCAATAGTACAGTAAACGTACTTTTGCCAACTCCGCCCTTTTGGGTGGAGAAGGCGATAAACAACGGTTCCTTTTTCATCTTGTTTTCAATTTTTAGAGTGATACATATGGATATTTATCAGATTTTCAGTATTTACTCTTTGAAAATTTGATTGTTTTCAAGTTTCCCTGTTTTCAAATTACCAAGCCACCAAGTTTTCAAGTTTGATAATTTTCAGTTTTTCAAAACCGGAAAACAGCTTGAAAAATTCCAGATTTGCCAATCGGCAGGTTTTACTGTTTTCAAACTCTCCAATTTTACCGACAGCTTGAGATTTGTATGGTTTGCTATTTGCAAAACCAACCAACTTCCAACTTTTCAAGTTTTCAAACACGAATATATAACATTTTGTATGTCAGTACATAATGTCGGTTTCTTATGCACTAAAAGGGCCTGAATTGCGTAGGTAAGTCGATAGAAAAGCAGCCTGTCTGAATGGTTGCGAACAAAACATCGTTTTTAATTTCCGGCTCCGGCATCCCTGTTTTCCCAGTTGGCAAACCGAAGCAGTTCGCACCGATTATTTCTATCTCAAAAAAGCAATGTGCAGCAGAGCTATACATGCGGCTCCTGTAGCTGCATTTTATTGATATTCAAGGAATATTATTACTTTATTCGTGGTCTGAATCATTAAAAATATCAGACCTATGAATCAAGAAAAGAATAGTAAGGCGACCACTAATTCAGGTCGCATATTTGAAAACTGCGTATTTCAAAATCCGGACTTGTCAGTTTTATGTCCGGATGGTGTAACGTTGCCGCCGGAAGAAAAAACAAAGAGACTTACCGCCTCTTTATTTTTTTTCTCGTCGTCAAAGGAGCAAGGTAATCTTTCGGGTAACCCGAAAATACCTTGCCCTGCGGGGCAGCTCCCTTTTTCACCCTCTCCCGGTGGTCGCAGGTTCGAGGTCGCAATGGACAACCTTTTCCCTCATGCGTCCGATGGTTACATTTCGGGGGTGTCCGGGGCAAGCCTGTCGTTTCATCTCCCGATGGTCGCTTTCCGCTACGGCTTTCCATTGGAAACAGATATTCCCGCAACTGTTTCTAATTTCCAAAACCTTAAAGCATAGATGTTATGGAAAAGAAAAGTGAAAATAAATCAGGCGCAGAGGTTCTCCGCGGCCGTCCGGCGAAAGGAAAAGAGAAATTAGACCATTCGATTAATGTCAAATTGACCGAAGCGGATTACAAAAAAGTGATGGAAAAAGCGGAAAGGCTGGGCATGAAAGCTACGCAATATGCCCGGGAAATGGTGCTTAAAGGTGGCGTTAAATCACGTTTTACGCTCGAAGAACTCGACCTGATGCGCAAGCTTTCGGGTGAAGTGAACAACCTGAATCAGCTTGCGAAACGGGCCAATCAAGCAGGGTTTACCAAAGTGGGTAATGAGATTTTAGTCGTATTGGAATGGATAAAAGCATTGTTCGATGATCGCTAACCGACATCACCCGCAGGGTGGTGGAGCTCACCGAACGGAGCCCGCAGTCGGCAAAGCCGGTGCGGAAATAGCGAAGTGAGGTAACTAAATTAAGTCAATTATGATTGCCAAAAATATCAAGGGTAAATCATTCAAGGGTTGTGTCCGGTATGTGATGAACGATACCGCCAAACTACTCGAAGCGGAAGGCGTATTGGCCGGAACAACAGCGGAGATTATCCGAAGCTTTGCTATGCAGCGTTCCGGCAGAAAAGAGATAAAGCAGCCTGTCGGGCATATCCCATTGTCATTCGCTCCCGAAGACAGAGAGCGGATGACCGACGATTTTATGGTGCAGTTAGCTAGAGAATATATACAGGAAATGGGCATCCGGAATACCCAGTATATTATTGTCCGGCACCACAATTCCGAAAATGAACACATTCATATAGTGTATAACCGCATCGACAATGACCTGAAATTAATATCTGTCAATAACGATTATAGGCGGAATATAACGGTCTGTAAAAGACTAAAAGACCGGCACAATCTCACTTATGGAAAGGGTAAAGAACGGGTTAAGCGGGAGAAATTGAGGAATCCGGATGCAGTAAAATATCTTTTGTACGATATAATTAAAGCGATTTTGCCCTACTGCACCAGTGAAAAAGAGTTTCAGGATTACCTTCAAAGCAAAGGGATCAATGTCGAATTTAAGCTGAAACGAACCACCGGAGAAATAGAAGGAATATCGTTCAACTATGACAATATTTCACTCAAAGGGTCGCAGATTGACAGGAAATTCAGCTACGGAAATCTCAGAAAAGAGTTCGAGAAGAATATAGCAGCAGCAAAAGCACAAGTGGAAAAAATGCAGGAGCAGCAAGAAAAACAGCCCCGAAAAGTACAACAGCAAACGGAAAGTAAGCCGAAAGCTCCAGCTATCGGTGGAGTTGAGCTGACCGCCGGGCAATGGGAGATTCTGAATGATGGCGGATTTATCTATCTGGAAGATATAAACCGGAGGAATGGCAGCGGCAAGTTTTCTGGGTATGTATTCTTGAATGACGAAAAGGACAAAACATTTTTTAGCAAAGAAAATCCAGATACATTCGTCAAATACGGCAAGTACGAAATGCGGATCAGGGATAAAATCCTTATTGAAAACGGCTATGTAACAAAGGCTAAAGTCAAATGGCACGGAGGTGGCTATGCCTATCCTTACCTGTGGAAAACAAATAAATCCGATGTCGAATATAAGGAATCGTGGAGCGATCCGAGATTAGCTAAGCAGGAACAAAATCCGGAGGAAACAAAACGAAAAGTACCTAAAGTACAGGAAAAGAAGAGAGGAAGGGGAATCTAAAATAAGAATATAGGGTTATGCCCTAACACATTCATCCTTAATGCTCAAGATTTGAGATTAAAATTGTACCTTTGGGGTTGAAAACAAAGACTATATCATTATATGGTAACTCAAAGCGAACAAGTATTAGAAAATGCGCTGATAAAAACTCTTCAAGACAATGGATATGAATATATTCAGATAAAAGAAGAGGATAATTTACTGGATAATTTTAAATCTCAACTGGAGAAGCACAATAAAAAGGAACTATCATTACATGGTAGAGAACACTTTACCAAGAAAGAGTTTGAAAGAGTTCTTATTCATTTGGAAGGTGGAACTCGCTTTGAAAAAGCAAAAAAGCTTCGAGACCTGTATCCTCTTGAATTGGAAAATGGCGAGCGGGTCTGGGTCGAGTTCCTGAATCGGAACAAATGGTGCCAAAACGAATTTCAAGTTTCTAACCAAATTACAGTTGAAGGACGAAAAACTTGTCGTTACGATGTTACTATTCTTATTAATGGACTACCTTTAGTTCAAATAGAATTGAAAAAGAGAGGAATAGAACTAAAGAAAGCTTACGACCAAATACAACGTTATCACAAAACCTCATTCTACGGATTATTTGACTATATCCAATTGTTTGTCATTTCCAATGGTGTCAATACCCGGTATTTTGCGAATAATCCCAATAGTGGGTATAAATTTACATTCAACTGGACAGATGCAGAGAATAAGCCGTTTAACGATCTGAGTATGTTTGCTAACTTCTTCCTTGAGAAATGCAATCTCGGAAAAATGATTAGCAAATATATCGTTTTGCATGAAGGCGATAAGTGCTTAATGGTTCTTCGTCCTTATCAGTTTTATGCAGTTGAGCGCATTTTAGATAGAGTTCAAAATTCAAATAACAACGGATATATTTGGCATACAACCGGTGCCGGAAAAACACTGACATCTTTTAAAGCAGCTCAGCTAGCTTCAGATATTGATGGTATTGATAAAGTTCTTTTCGTCGTAGACCGTAGGGACTTAGATACTCAGACCCAATCGGAATATGAAGCATTCGAGCCGGGAGCGGTTGACAGCACCGATAACACACGAGAGTTAATCCGGCGTTTAAGTGGAGACTCAAAGATTATCATTACAACTATCCAAAAGCTGAATACAGCTGTAACAAGAGATTACTACAATAAACATTTGCAGGATGTTCGAAATAAGAAAGTTGTTATGATTTTCGACGAATGTCACCGTAGCCAATTTGGAGATAGCCATAAGAATATTGTCCACTTCTTTAACAACTTGCAAATCTTTGGCTTTACAGGAACTCCGATATTTGTGGAAAATGCAAAACAAGACATAACCACAAAAGAAGTCTTCGGAGATTGTATGCACAAATACCTGATTAAAGATGCGATAGCCGATGAGAATGTTTTGGGCTTTCTTGTGGAGTATTATAAAGGAAGTGAAGACTTGTCGATTGATAATATGAATGAGGTTAGAATGAGAGAGATTGCACAATTCATTCTCAACAACTTCTACAAGTCCACATTCGATGGAGAATATAATGCCTTGTTTGCAACGCAATCTATCCCGATGCTTTTGCAATACTACAAAATATTCAAAGAGCTGAATCCTAAGATTAAAATAGGAGCAATATTTACACACGTAGCCAATGGGAATCAGGATGACGAGCAAACAGGAATGAATCAAGGATTTGTAAGTCAAACAGTAGAATCCGACCAGCTTCAAATGATTATGGACGACTATAATCAAATGTTCGGAACTGCGTTTTCTACTGAAAACTTCAGGGCTTATTCAGATGACATAAACCTGCGAATGAAAAAGAAAAAGCAGGATATGAAACCTCTTGATTTATTGCTTGTCGTAAATATGTTTCTTACAGGTTTCGATGCTAAGAAGTTGAATACTCTATATATAGACAAGAATCTGGAATATCATGGACTTCTTCAGGCATTTAGTAGAACAAACCGGGTATTGAACGAGAAAAAACGCTTTGGTAAAATTGTTTGTTTCCGTGACTTAAAGAGTAATGTAGATGCTTCGATTAAACTATTTAGCGATGAGAATCCAATCGAAGACATTATCAGACCTCCTTATGATGAGGTTAAGAAAGAATTTAATGAACTACTTTTAGATTTCAAAGAAAAATATCCAAGCGTAGATTCGATAGATGGCTTAAAGAGCGAGTATGACAAGCGTGATTTTGTATTGGAATTTCGTGAGCTAATAAAGAAAAGAGCTGAAATACAAATATATGAGGATTTCGATAAAGAGAACAACGACCTTGTTATGCCAGAACAAGAGTTTGAGGATTTTAGGAGCAAGTATTTGGACATTGCCGTTGGAAATATAAATGTTGGAGATACGTTAGTAGCAGGAGAACCTGAGATACCATACGGAGAGGATCAAAGAACACTTGATGATATTGATTTTTGTTTGGAACTACTTCATTCTGATATTATAAATGTAGCCTATATTCTTCAACTTATCTCAGACTTAAATCCGTCGGCTGATGATTATCCTGAAAAGAGACAGCAAATTATCGATACCATGATAAAAGATGCTGTTATGCGGAATAAGGCAAAATTAATTGAAGGCTTTATTCGCCAGAATGTCGATGAAAACAAAAACGGCTTTGAGAAATCAAAAGCTGATGGTTCTATGGACTTAGAAAGTCGCCTGAACGAATATATGAATAGAGCCAGACAAGAAGCTGTAGAATATCTTGCAGAAGAAGAGGGAATTGACAGTGATGCTTTGATTCAGTTCTTAAATGAATACGACTACTTACAGCGGGAGAAACCGGAGATTATTCAGGAGGCAGTCAGAAAGAAAAAGGTAAAATTAAAAGAACGCAAGAACATTCAATCTCGAATACTGCGGAAATTACGTGATATAATCAGCATGTTTAACTGGGAATAAAAAATAAACAATATAAATGAGCGAAGAATTACAACAGAAATTGCGTACCCAATTGTGGGCTGTCGCAAATGCTTTAAGAGGAAATATGTCTGCCGGAGATTTTATGTATTTCTCATTAGGTTTTATTTTTTACAAGTATCTTTCAGAAAAAATAGAGTTGTATGTAAATGATGAATTGAAAGAAGATGGTCTTACTTTTCAGCAGGCATGGGCTGGAGATGATACCGATTTAAAAAATGACATAAAGGAAATATGTATCGAGAATCTGGGCTATTTCATACAACCGGAATATCTCTACTCAACCATTATTGCAATGATTGTGAAAAAAGAAAATATTCTTCCGGCATTAGAGCGCTCTTTAAAACGGATTGAAGATAGTACCACCGGACAAGAAAGTGAAGATGATTTCGGAGGTCTGTTTTCAGATATAGATTTGGCTTCACCCAAATTAGGTAGAACTGCCGATGATAAGAATAAGTTGGTTAGTGAAGTGCTTATTGCCCTTAACGGTATTGACTTCGGATTAGCTGAAGCTGATGATATTGATATTTTGGGAGATGCATATGAATATATGATTTCTCAATTTGCTGCTGGTGCAGGTAAAAAAGCAGGCGAATTCTATACTCCCCAAGAAGTTAGCGAAATATTAGCTGAGATTGTAACAACTGGGAAAACACGGCTGAAAGATGTATATGACCCGACTTGCGGAAGTGGCTCTCTCCTTTTGAGGACTGCTAAAAATGGAAAAGCTGATGTTATCTATGGACAAGAAAAGAATCCGACTACTTTTAACTTGTGTCGAATGAATATGCTTTTGCACGGAGTAAAATACAATGATTTTGACATTCAGAACGGAGATACCTTAGAAGCCGATGATTTCGGAGACAAACAATTCGACGCTGTAGTCGCAAATCCACCTTTTTCGGCAACATGGAGTGCTGCAAGTAAATTTAACAACGATGATCGATTTAGTTCTGCCGGAGTATTAGCACCAAAATCAAAAGCCGACTATGCGTTTATTCTTCACATGATTTACCATTTGAACGAGAGCGGAACAATGGCTTGTGTTGCTCCTCATGGAGTTCTGTTCCGTGGAAGTGCTGAAGGTAAAATTCGTCAGTTTCTGATTGAAAAGAAAAACTATATTGATGCTATTATTGGTTTGCCTGCCAATATTTTCTACGGAACCAGCATTCCAACCTGTATTTTAGTTATCAAGAAATGTCGTAAAGAGGAAGACAATATTCTCTTTATCGATGCCAGCAAAGAGTTTGAGAAAATAAAAACGCAAAACAAACTTCGCCCTGAGCATATCAATAAAATTATTGAGACCTATCGAAACCGTTCTGAAATAGAAAAATATAGTCATTGTGCTACATTGGAAGAAATCCGAGAGAATGATTTTAATCTGAATATTCCTCGATATGTAGATACGTTCGAGGAGGAAGAAGAAATCGATATTCACGCAGTCATGGCTGAAATTAAAGAATTGGAAGCCAAACGAGCAGATCTCGATAAAGAGATTGATGTTTATCTTCGAGAGTTGGGACTAAACCCTTAATTTTATCTTTCATAGAATCCTTAATGTTTAAAAACAAGACAAAGAACAATCAAGATGAAGAAAGATAGAAAACAAGACAAGAATGTTCCAAATTTGAGATTCCCGGAGTTTGAAGGGGAGTGGGAGAAGTATAAAGTCTCAGATATTTTAGAGTTCTTTCCAACGAATTCATTATCATGGGATCAGCTAGAGTACGGAATAAATAATATTTACAACTTACATTATGGATTAATTCATAAAGGTCTTCCTACTCAAATAGAATTAAACAAATACTCTTTACCTAATATTAAGAAAGATTTCACTCCTAAAAATTATACTCTTTGTAAAGATGGAGATGTAGCTTTTGCGGATGCTTCAGAAGACACTAATGACGTTGGAAAAGTAGTTGAATTCTTGAATTGTGAGAATAATAATATAGTATGTGGCCTACACACAATTCATGGGCGAGACAAAAAGGACTTAACTATTAGAGGATTTAAGGGGTATGCTTTTTCTTCGGTAATATTTCGTCATCAGATTAGACGAATTGCACAAGGGACAAAAATATATTCAATTAGTCCGAAAAACTTTAATGAAATCTATATCGGGATACCTTCGAAGAAAGAGCAGGCTAAAATATCCTCTCTGTTACAACTTCTTGATGAACGAATTGAAACCCAAAACAAAATAATAGAGAAACTTGAATCCTTAATTAGAGGGATTTATTCTGCGGCAAAACGAGAGAACTGGGAAATGCAATTTTTGAAAGACATTTTGGAGGAACGTGATGAACAAAATTCTTGTAATTATCCTGTCTATTCAGTTGCTGTTAGAGAAGGGGTAATCAATCAAATAGAACATTTAGGACGATCTTTTGCAGCAAAGGATACTCGTAATTACAATGTAGTTCACTATGGAGATATTGTCTATACAAAAAGCCCGACAGGAAATTTTCCTTATGGAATAGTAAAGCAAAGCTTTATAAACCACCCTGTTGCCGTTTCTCCTTTATATGGTGTTTACAAGCCTAAAAATCCTCACATAGCCAATATTCTTCATCATTATTTTTTAAGTCCTATAAATGCTAATAACTATTTGCATAGCCTAATCCAGAAAGGAGCTAAGAATACCATAAACATAACATCTCAACGTTTTCTTGATAAGGTTATTTTATTACCAATAGATGAAGATAAGATAAAGAAAATTAGCTGTTTACTAACAGATGCCAGTAGGAAAATTCATCTTGAAAAAGACATTCTAAGAAAACTGGAAGTCCAGAAAATATTTCTATTGCAACGAATGTTCATATAAATAACGTTTTGAAAAGATATGATTTTTGTTCTTTTATGGAAAATAGAATCTGTTTCTCTACCTGTAATTTATCAGAAATAGAATCTAATATTTTCAAAATCCCAATCTGATTTTGAGGTGTCGGAATTCTAAATTTCTTACTAAGGAAGTGATTCATGTGTAAATTAAATCGGGTACTGCCTTGAGCCAGAGGATATACAAATTTTCTAAATTTGTATGATGAGAAACAGTATGGCATATACTTCGGATTTAACGTATTGAAATCATCTAACCTAAACCCAAAGCAGAAACTATTAAGATAGAGTTTTTCATTTTCGCCCAAATATATGGAACTAATCCCAACTTCGTCAGGGGTTTCAGAGGATATTGTGAATAAAGCATCTCCATAACATATTGTATTTTGTTTTTCCTCGTCGGATATTTTCACATATCCAACCATGGATTCATTAACTATATTATTCTGATAAACATTAACATAAGTAATATACGGCTTTCCGCTGCCAAAATCATCACCAGACTTGCCAGATAATCCATTGTAGGATTTACCTAATTTAGATAAAGAAATTTCAACTTCATTTCCACATTCTTCATGTAAGTGATTATTTAGCCCTCTAATAAGGGATTATTAATCTTTCTTGACTGCACTTGTGGATAGATTGTTCGCAAACAAAGGAGAACCGTCATTAAGATATCCCAGATTTTTAGAAAATTGGGTACAATATACTTATGGAGATTTATTTCAAGTGAGCACAGAAAGGAATTCGGATTATTCTATAAATAGAATTTTGTCTGCCAGCCAAACGAAAGGGATGATTGAGCGACAAGAAATGGATATTAATATACAATTTGAACAAGAATCAACTCGAATATACAAGATTGTTTATCCGGGGGATTATATTGTCCATTTACGTTCATTTCAAGGAGGTTTTGCATTTTCTGAAAAAGGAGGCATTTGCAGTCCAGCTTATACTGTTTTACGACCATCAAAGAAACTTGAATACGCTTTTATGAAAGAGTTCTTTATGTCTAGTCGATTCATAAAATCGCTTAAATTAGTTACATATGGAATAAGAGATGGTCGTTCAATAAGCGTTGAGGAATTCTTGAAGTTGCCAATCTCAATACCTTCCTTAGAAGAACAGACAAAGATAATCAAGATATTAGAGACTCTTGAGAGCAAGATACTGAATGAGTCTGAAATATATTCCTTGTTAAGGATACAAAAACAAAACTTACTTTGTAATATGTTTATATGAACATTTGTTTCAGTAAAAAAGACTTTTGCGACAGGTATTTCAAGCATAAATTACTCTCATTTTCAATGCGTTCATCGATTTTAGATATAAACTTTCCAATTTTTATCTGTTCTTTATATTCTGGCACAGATATTTTAATACGGGAAAAATTGGGATAAAATAGATATACCCTAACTCCTCCCTCTCCATATACGTTATAATAAAAATTAATACGTTTTGATTTTAAGAGAAATAAAACCCAATCAGAATAAAAGTCATCTTTAAGACTAAAGCACACATATAGAGAACTAATCATACACGACAGACTATCGTTGTAACGTGCTATTGAACCGACATTTATTCGGGCGGGATTGTAGGCAAACTCGCCGGATTTTACAATTTTGTAAGAGCCAATATCTTCTCCTACCATTTCTCTGTCTCCAAATTTATCCGATTGCCTCACAAATCCTTGATCGTTTGTAACTGAATACATAGGATAGATGGTCTTATCTTTGTTACGACGATTGAAGTTATTGGTGATTCCACCTAAAGTTGTTTTTATCCAAGGTTTGTGAAACCCGTCAAATCTTATATGAGGGTAGTATAACCCATCCACAAGTGCAGTCTTTAGTTTCTTTAAGTCCTCTATTATTTTGTTTTGGGTTGCAATCCGTTCGTCGAGAAGAGATAAAAAGCTGGCAATTTTATATTGTTCGTCAAAACCCGGTAATGAAATAGGCATTTGAGCAATCATATCCCGACGAACTGAATCCACTGAATTTTTCGCACTCATTCTTTTAACTCTATCATAGAAGTTGCTTGCGAAATAATAGTAAACATACTTTCCAAAACATTTGAAATCACTTAGAATGTACACACGTTGATGAACTCCAACTTTACCATTTATATAATGGAATACTTTACCAACGCCCACTCCATCTCCTGCTGTTAATATTGCTTCTCCATCAAAAGAATATGAATTAATTTTCTCTACGGTTTCTGAACGAACATAAAAAGGATAACAACCCTCATCTTCTTTGTCTTGAGTATTCTTATTTCCTGTTGCAATAGTACATATTTGATCAAAGTTCTTTGTCTCCCATTCCCCGGTAAACTCCGGGAATCTCAAATTTGGAACATTAAGCCTATTTCATACTCAAATCCTTTTGTGTATATTCTTGTGATTAATAACATTAAAATCAGATTAATATGACAGAAAAAACAAAAATTAGTACAGTTATCAACTTGTGGAAAGAAGATAAAAAACAGTATGTGAAGAAATCCAGCTATTCGGCTTATATGCTTCTAATTGAAAATCATTTGTTGCCAACTTTTGGACATAAGCATGAAGTGCAGGAGGCAGATGTTCAGGAATTTGTACTCGCTAAGTTAGATGAGGGATTGAGTCAAAAAACGATTAAGGATATATTGATTGTACTGAAAATGATTCTAAAATTTGGTATGAAAAACAAAGTTTTGGAGTATCAGCAATTTGATGTTCAGTTTCCAACAGAAAGAGAGAATAATGGAATTGAAGTGCTAAGTAAAAGCAACCAGAGGAAAATTATGAATTATGTACAAGAGCATTTTACATTCAAAAACTTAGGAATTTATATTTGTTTGAGTGCCGGAATACGTATTGGCGAAATTTGTGCTTTGACATGGGAAGATATTGACACAGATACGGGTGTTATCCATATTCGAAAGACAATACAGCGTATCTATATTATCGAGGATTCCGACAGACATACAGAGCTTATCCTTGATAGTCCTAAAACCAAGAATTCTATTCGAGATATCCCAATGAATCGAGACCTTCTGAAGATGCTAAAACCAATAAAGAAAATAGTGAACGACTCTTTTTACATTTTAACCAACGATATGAAACCAACCGAACCACGCACTTACAGAAATTACTACAAAAGACTAATGAGAGAATTAGAAATGCCTGAACTTAAATTTCACGGGCTACGTCATAGTTTCGCTACAAGGTGCATAGAAAGTAATTGCGACTATAAAACCGTGAGTGTTATTTTGGGACATTCCAACATTAGCACCACGCTGAATTTATATGTTCATCCTAATATGGAACAGAAGAAAAAATGTATCGACCAAATGTTTAAGGGGTTGCGATAATGATTTTAAGAGCCTAAAGAGAGGATAACTCCATCAGGCTCTTACATCTTTTAATATAGTTGAATATATTGTGCATTTATATATTCAGACTGTATATCTATGAATTATTTCCAACCAAACATATTCTTTTTCTCGAAAAACGACTACCTTTACAGTTGAGAATATTTCACAAAAGTATAATACGGCTATAGATGAAAGAGATAAACTCAACCAACTTCTTCAAAAAAAGAATACCGGAGGATTGTATTTCTCTGCATGGTTGAAAGAGAATGGCTATTCTGATCAGTTGCTCAAAAGTTATAGAGACTCGGGATGGCTGAAAGCTTTATCTATAGGTGTAATGTATCGTACCGGAGATACCTTAAGCGCCTTTGCTGTATTGGAAAGCTATAACAGCCAATTGAACAAGAATTATCATATAGCTGCTCATTCTGCGTTGGAACTCGCGGGATTCAATCATTATGTTCCGATGGGAAAGCCTATGCTAATGATAGGACACCTGAAGGGAGAGCCTATTCCTAGTTGGATGAGGAGTGTAAGTTTGGATTATTTGTTAAAGTTCTTTTCCACCGAAACATTCTCCAAGCCTCAATTTGTCTTGTTTAATACCGACTATTCTCATGTACAAGTGTCTATCCCTGAACAAGCATTTTTAGAATGTTTGTTACTTGCTCCGGAACATTATTCCTATATGGATCTATACTATATCATGGAACAGCTGACTACACTTCGACCGGAAGTTGTTCAAGAGTTATTGGAAAACACAAGCAATCTGAAAGTTAAAAGGATGTTTTTGTATATGGCTGAAAAAGCCGGACATTACTGGTTTGATTCACTTGATCTTGGAAAGATAGAGTTAGGCACAGGTAAGCACCAACTTGTAGAGAATGGCGTTTACATACCAAACTATAAAATAACAGTTCCCAAAGAATTATATGATTATGAATGAGCAATATAAAAAACAAGTAGGATTGTTGATACGAATCATGCCGTCTGTTTATAGGATAAAAGATTTTGCGGTTCATTGAGGAACAGCAATTAATCTATTCCATAAGGATATGCCTCGCTATTCTGTTGATATTGACGTAACATATATCCCTATTGAAGAGCGAGTGGAAAGCTTGAAAACAATTAATGCTCATTTGGTTGGACTTAAACAAATGATTGAAAAGACGATTCCGGGCATAAAGGTTACTCATAAGCCGGACGTTTGGAAACTGCAATGTATCAAAGATGGAGCGACCGTGAAAATAGAAGTGAACGGAACAAAAAGAGGGCTTATAGGATTAACGGAAGATTTGGATCTTTGTGCCAAAGCACAATGTGAATTCCAGATGGGATGTAGAGCAAGGATTGTTTCGTTTTCGCAATTATATGGAGGAAAGATTTCAGCAGCATTGGATCGGCAACACCCCCGAGACCTTTTCGATTGTAAATATATGCCTCTTGATTCTATCGACAAAACTAAGGATGGATTAGTATTTTGTCTGATTGGTAGCGGTAAACCGGTTTTTGAATCTCTTCAACCTAACCCCATTGATCAAACAGATGCCTTGAAAAATCAATTTGAAGGAATGACCGATATTCCCTTTTCATACGAAGATTATAAAACTACACGAAAAGAACTGATAGAGAAAGTTAATTCTCTGCTAACTGAGGAAGATAGAGAATTTCTTATTTCTTTTGAACAAGGCATTCCCGAATGGGATAAGTGCTGTGCCGGGGATCTTAGTGCATATCCATCTGTTAAATGGAAATTGCAGAATATTCTTAATTTGAAAGAAACCAATCCCGAGAAGTTCAAAGTGAGTATAGAGAGGCTGAAAAAATATCTTTTGAAACAATAAAGTATGGGTGGTAAAGAGTTCACAGATAATTTTCTTAATGATATCGAAGCCATAGTTGAACATTCTAAGCAATTATATGAAACGGCAGAAAAATTATTTGCTCCAATGGTAGATTCGATAATTCAAAATAATTGCACTGATTCTCGTATCATAGAGAAACTTATGGACGATATGATTAGTTTTACCAGCGATGATAAAATTTTGATTTTATTTAAACGTCTATGTCGATATACCTATCCTATTGATTCCGAACTTGTCTACGATTATATAAATATCTACAAGAAGATGTGGGAAGAAGAATAGATTATTTATATTTTCTTCTATTGCTATACTTTTAGTATGATAATGAAATCCAAAATGAACAAAAAAGTATTTCTACATAGAATAGCCAGACGATGTCTGACCAATTATAAATACTTTTGAGTAAATTAGTTGCATTCCTACCCAAAAATTGCTATTTTTGTACCAGTATGAAATGCGGTGAGGATCGCAGAATTTTCCCCAAACCTAAATCGAGGACAGTCTAATTTCAGAGATTGATAAAGCTTATATATCAGGCGGTTAGAAAAGGATAAACGTTCCCTCTCTCTCCGCTACCACAAAAAACCTACAAGTTTTTCTTGTAGGTTTTTTTATGATTAAAAACGAAGTTCACTCTCTTTTAGCCGCTCTATCCATTGAGTGGAGATATCTTTTTGCAATTACACTTGCTGCAACAAGTTGCAGTGTATGAAAAATCATCAATGGAAGAATAATCACACCAACTCCGGTTACTCCGGTAAAAAGCACCTTTGCCATTACTGTACCGTGAACCAACGACTTTTTGGATGCGCAAAAGAGGGCAGTTATAGTATCCTCCCTGCAGAATCGCAATATTTTACTTATACATAGGGTAATCCCGTATATAAGAAAAAACAGAAGCATCATAGCAACACCTAAGAGCACAATCTCTACCGGAGAGCTATGATTGAACATTTTATTTACAAAGGAGTCGCAGAATGATACATACACAATAAGAAGAATAACGCTTTGGTCGAACAGCTTTAAAAGATCTCTGTTCCTTATTGCAATGTGGCCGTACTTTGAATGAAGAGCAACTCCGAGCGCAACAGGCAACAACACCTGGTAGGCCAGTTTAAAAATAACTTGAGGCAAATTATAATCTCCTCCGCCCGAAGTTATGATAAACCCCATCCACATAGGAGTAATGAAGACACCCAAAAGACTGGAAACCGACGCGTTGAATATGGCAGAGGGGATATTTCCGCGAGCGATAGAGACCATCACAACAGAAGATGAGACCGTTGAAGGTAGGGCTGCAAGAAAAAATGTACCTATCCAGTAAAGAGAGTTAGACGGAGCCCCCGAAATCTTCCATAAAACCAAAATAGTTAAAGGGAAGATAAGGAATGTAATCACCTGCACAACAATATGAACTCTCCAGTTACTCAGCCCTGCTTTTAACTCGTGAGTGCTCAGCTTTAACCCGTAAAAGAAGAATATAAGCGATACACCTGCATTGGCAACACTCTCCAGATCTAAAAATCCTTTATATACACCCGGCTCCGGCCAGTACCATGCCACTAGGATAGAAGCTGTTAAAGCAAGAACAAAAGAGTCGAGACCAATATTCTCTAAAATTTTTTTTACCATATGGCGCAAAGATAGCTCAATTGATGCATTACAATATCCAATTTTTATAACTACCTTCACCGATTAGGACTATTGTTAAAATTAAAACAGAAGGATGAAATCGTTTTTTATTGGAGAGTATGAGATAAAGATACCTATTATACAAGGAGGTATGGGAGTTGGTGTCTCTTTGAACGGGCTTGCTGCGGCAGTGGCAAACGAAGGCGGAGTTGGAGTAATATCGGCTGCAGGTCTGGGGCTTTTGTATCCAAAATTCAGAGGAGACTATCTGGAGAAGTGTATCTATGGGCTCCGTGAGGAGATTCGCAAGGCAAGAGAGAAAACCAGAGGTGTGGTTGGAATCAATATAATGGTGGCAATTACAAACTTTGCCGACATGGTAAAGACCGCCATAGAGGAGAGAGCAGATGTTATCTTTGCAGGGGCGGGACTACCGTTGGATTTGCCATCTTACCTTAAGAGAGGGAGTACAACCAAATTGGTACCTATAGTATCCTCTTCCAGAGCAGCTAAACTTATCTGTGACAAGTGGAGCAGCAACTATAACTACCTTCCCGATGCTATTGTTGTTGAGGGACCAAAGGCGGGAGGGCATCTTGGATTTAAACCCGAACAGATAGAGAGCAGCGAGTTTGCTCTGGAGAGACTCATACCACAGGTTCTTGAAGTGGCGCAGAGCTATTCTCACCAAAAGAGTATACCGGTAATAGCAGCAGGGGGAATAACCTCGGGAGCCGATATTGCCCGTTTTTTGGATCTCGGGGCAGCAGGTGTTCAGATGGGCTCTGTTTTTGTACCTACAGAGGAGTGCGACGCCTCATATAATTTTAAAAAGGTATATATAGACTCAAATGAGAGCGATGTTAAGATAATCCAAAGCCCGGTAGGTTTGCCGGGAAGAGCTTTCGACGGAGAGTTTATAAGAAGCGTTGCAGAGGGGAGAGAGAGACCACGCTCTTGCTCTTTTCACTGCATTAAAACATGCGACTACACAAAAAGCCCCTACTGTATAATCAAAGCTCTTTACAACGCCGCTAAAGGTAATCTTAAAAAAGGTTACGTATTTGCAGGGGGTAATGCCTATCTTACAGATAAGATCAGGAGCGTAAAAGAGGTTTTTGAAAAATTGAAAAGCGACTATCTGCAGCTTACGACAGATAAACTATAAAAAAAGTAATAATTTAAAAGAATTAAATGGCAGGATCACAATCATTTGGAAAAAGAGAAAACGAAAAAAAGAGACAGGCAAAACGGCTCGACAAACAGAAGCGCAAAGAGGAGCGCAAAGCCGGAGGCAAAGCCTCTCTAGATGAGATGTTTGCTTGGGTAGACGAAGATGGGAATCTCACAAGCACCCCTCCCGAAGAAAGGGAGAAGAGAAAGAGCAATATCAAATTGGAAGATGTAGAGATTGCAACACCCAAAAAGGAGAGAGAGGAGATTCAACCCTTAAAGGGAAGAGTTGAGCACTTCAACGAGAGCAAGGGTTACGGTTTTATTAAAGACACCTCAAGCACAGAGAAATATTTCTTTCATATCAGCAGCGCTCCCGACGGTATAAAAGAGGGAAACATGGTCAATTTTGAGCTAGAAAGAGGAACCAGAGGCATAAATGCAGTAAAAATTACAATTATTTAATCTTTTTCTACATTGTGATGCAACGTTATCTTAAGAATTGCATCTTATATAATAGCAGCTCTTACTTGGTTTTTAGAGAAAAGTTTTATATTTGTAGTTGTAAATTACAAAAATATTAACGCTAAACAAGGAGGTGTTGCAAAATTAGGTCGAGTGTCTTATTTCCCTGCTACAAATAAACTAAGGCACATCAACTGATTAGATTTTTAATCCGGGGCCAAAAAAATAAAATAGACCCCTGTTGACCCGCGCAAATGTTGATAAATCATTAAGATATTGTTCGCAACTTGGCAGACAATATGATTTTGAAGAGAATTATTGTTTATATTTGCGTAAGCATTAATTGAAATTATTAACCTTTAAAAAAAAATTAAACCACATTTGCATCTTAGGATTAAAATCTTGTTTATTAAAACTTAATACCTATATTTGCCAATCAAAATTTTGTTTAACCAAAGTATTTTTTTAACTAAAATTTTAAAATGAAAAGAAAATTCACATTCTTCGGTATCTGTGTGCTTATCTGCACACTTATGATCTCTCTGGGATCTTGCCAAAAGGATTATTCTGAAGACATTGAAAAACTTCAGCAAGACGTTCTGGCGAACAAAAACGCCATTGCTTCTTTGAATCAGGCAATTGCTTCCGGCAAGCTCATCAAGACTGTTGCTACATCTGCAACTGGTTATGTTATCACTTTTTCCGATAACACAACTATCAACGTAAACCATGGCCAAACAGGTGCTACAGGTCCTCAAGGTCCTGCAGGTGCTGCAGGTTTCACTCCTATTATAGGTATTGATGCCGCCGGCCACTGGACAGTTGTTACAACTCAAGGCGGTACCCCTACCAAAATTCTTGTAGGTGGACAGCCGGTTGTTGCTAAGTTCAGCACAGATCTTGGTGTAAACAATAACGGTATGCTTACAGTTGGTGGCGTAGCTACTACAGTATATATACCTACTATCGCTTACAACGAGGTTACAAAGAAACTTATGATCACTGTTAAGAAAGAAGACGGTACACTTCAGGTGTTCCACGTTGCTGTTGATGCAGACACTTTCCTAAAAGATGACCTTGTAAGCGTTCTTTCACCTATCGGTATCTCTAAAGTTGTTATCGGTTTCGGTAATGTTCCTGCAGATGCTCTAGCTAACTATCCACTTATTAACCCAGCTACACCTACAAAAGCAGGAGCAGACGCTGCTCTTTCATATGCAGGTTTGGCTTACGGTCAGCTTATTCAATCAGAAGGAAGACTTCCTATCATCATCAACCCTGCTCAAGCTAAATTAGAGGGCTACACTTTCGAACTACTTAAGAAAGATGGCACTAAGTACGATATTCAGCCGGAAGCTACAGTTGAGACAGGTTACAACCTTCCATTCGCTCAGTTTGCTGCTGCTCCATCTAATGGTCTTTACACACTGGTTCTTAAACCAAGTGTTACAGTAGCAAATGCAGCTTCTATTGCAGCAGCTTATCCTGTAGGTTATCCGGGTGCTGTTGCGGGTGAGTCATACGAACTTGCAGTTCGCGCTACAAAAGCAGGACGTGAAGTATTCTCAGGATATCAGTACGCTGTAAAAGTTCAAAAGTACACTAACATCGCATATGCTCCTAAAGCAGGTGTTGACGTAGTTACTAACCCTGGCGTTCCTACAGTTTATGTAGCTGTTGGTACAACAAAAGACCTTTTGGATTTCTACGATAAAACTGCTCCTGCTCCTGTTGCAACTCTTTCTGCAAACAACTTCTACAAAGCAGGTGTTAAAATTATGCCTGGTAACTCAGACGTTGAGCCTTATATCTCATACACTGTTGACTACTCTACAGTAGTTTCTACCAGCACAACTAATGCTACAGTAACTAACCTTAACGATAAGAAGGTTCCTTTCACTCTTAAGACTTTCGACAGAGCAGCTCAATACCTTACTTCTCAGATAGATGTAGTATTCTACTCAACTCTAAGAAGCGGAACAACTGCATCTTACAACCTTCCTGGTATCACTCAGGTTCTTACCACAGCTGCTGCTCCTGCAAATCAGAAGCCGGTTATGCTTACATCTCTATTTACAGAGCTTGACGCAGTTGGTAAAACTGAGCTTTGGAGAAATCAAGCAACTAACGTAGAGGTTAAACTTACTTACGGTTCACCTGTTGCTAACATCCCTGGCGTTTCTTACGAATTCAGAGATGCTAACGACAACGTAATCCTTCCTGACGCTATCGGAACTTGGGGTCCTGTTCTTACAAGTTTGGCAAAAGTAAAAGACGTTCGTAAGATTGTCTTCACATTCAACCAAAATTTTGCTATCCCTGGTAGCTTTACAGGAGTTCTTCAGTTTAACGACCGTCGTGGTCACGCTAACACAGCTGCTCAAATGTTCACTGTTAACATTCCTATCACTATCCAGAACCCAGATATGACTGCTACCATCAATAACATGAAGGAGAAGAAAGCTAATCTGTTCGTAGGTGATCTTCTAACAGTTTACGGAACATATCCTTCGGCAGTTTATCCTGGTGCAACAGCTCAAACAAGCCGTACAAATGCATTCTACGATATCTACAACGCATACCAGAAACTTTACGATCCGGCTGTAGCTCCTGGAGCACAAGTTGTACCTGTAAACCACTGGAAGTTTGTTAAAGTTGGTGCAACTCCTTCAGGTAACCCTCTAGCAGCAGGTCTTGCAGCTATAGCAACCAGCACAGATAGATATCTGATTGACGAAAATTCTATGTACACAGCTGCTCCTTACGATATTCAGCTATGGTACCACTACTTTGGTAACTCTGCGAACAAAGTTCTAGTTGAGACTATCAAAGTTCAGGCGAAGAGCGAAATCAGAGAAGGTTCAATCGTAGCACTTGTTCCTCCTGTAGCTTCAGGCAAGCCTGCAACTCTACAAGTTGTTAACGGTGACCTTGTAACTGAGCGTTATATGTCTGATTACTTTAGAGTACGTGACTATCTTGCAGTTAACATCAATGCATTTGGTGTAAACAATGCAGGTGCAGTTGCAGCTCTAGATACAAGAATCGATCCTACTAACCCTACAGCTGTTGTTCTTAACAACACAGGCGTAGTTGTTAAGAACCAATCACTCTCAGGAAGCACAACACTTTCGCACCTTGTTGCGGTAACTAAAGGTGTTGCAGGTAACCCTAACGAGTGGGTTGTTAAAGCTACCAACGCTGTTGCAGCTATCGTTGCAGACATCGAAGTTCCACTTACAGTTGAAGTAACCGACCTATTCGGAAAAACTGTTAAGTACGAAGTTAAAGTTCTTGTTAAGAAGCCGTAATTAGAACAGCTTAAATATTAAAGAGGCACAGCAATGTGCCTCTTTTTTTTTATACATTTTTGATTTAACTTTAGATATAAATTCAATAATTGAAATAATATGAACATAGAGATAGTACACAATGAGAGTGAGAAGAGATTCCAAACTGTTGTAGACGGAGTTACTGCATATATAAGCTATACTATATACCAGGCAGGTATAGATTTAGTGCACACAATTGTACCAAAGGAGATAGGGGGCAGAGGGGTAGCAGCAGCACTTACAGAGTATGTATTAAACTATGCGATAGACAATGGGATGAGGGTTAGGGCCTCCTGCTCCTATGTTAGGGCGTATATTGAGAGGCATAAAGATAAATACTCAACTATTGAAGATAAAATCTAATCTATCTTGTAGTTATGGACTTTACAAATACTAAAATTGCATTCTCTATGAAGAGCAATAGAGATTTGCATAATGCAAGATTACTGTTTACCATTATAGAGAGCAAAACCGCAGTAAGGGTAATAAAAGTTTTGACCAACATTGCGTTAAAACTTGGGGTTCCTCTAGCTTGGGCTGTAAAACCAACGCTCTACAGGCAATTTGTTGGAGGAGAGTCGTTGGAGGAGTGTGCAAAGAGCGTAGAGATTCTTAAGAGATATAAAATTAAAACTGTATTAGACTACTCTGCCGAGGGTGGATCTGCACCGGAGGATATAGATAGAGCATATAACGAAACTATTCGCTCAATCGACTATGCAAAAGGTAAGAGCTATATTGCCTATACTGTTTTCAAACCAACAGCTATGTGTAATGAAGAGGTGATGAAAAAGGCCTCTGTTGACAGTACTTCTCTTTCAGAAGATGAGAAAGTTGAGATAGATAGATTTAGAGAGAGGGTAATCTCTCTTTGCAAAAGGGCTCACGATTGCGGTGTTAGGATTTTGATAGATGCAGAACACTATAACACACAGGAGATTGTAGATCGCATTACAGAAGAGGCAATGGAGAGATTCAATAAAAAGAGGGCTATAGTTTTTCATACACTCCAGATGTACAGAAGAGATAGATTAGATTACCTGAAATCTATACACTCTCAATCTAAAGAGAGGGGTTATATTCCGGGTATTAAGTTTGTACGTGGAGCATATATGGAGGAGGAGAGAGCTTTAGCCGCAGAGATGGGATATGAAGATCCTATTCATGCAACCAAAGAGGAGACAGACAATAGTTACGATATGGGATTAAAGTATGTGATGGAGAACATAAACTCCTTTGAACTATTTAGTGGCACCCATAATTATGAAAGTAACATATTGTTGGCCAATCTTATAGATAGTTCATCTCTCAAGAGAGACGATGAACGTATTTACTTCTCACAGCTTTATGGTATGAGCGATAATATATCATTTAATCTGGCAGCAGAGGGTTTTAATGTATGTAAATATGTCCCTTACGCTCCCGTTAAAGATGTGTTACCATATCTGCTCAGAAGGGCAGAGGAGAACACCTCTATGTCTGGGCAGACAGGTAGAGAGCTCTCTCTGATTAAGACAGAGATTGAGCGTAGAAGAGATGGAAGCAGCTCATCTTTAACCCAAGAGTAGCCCGGCTCAATCTGTAGTATCTTCTCGTATATTGCTTTGGCAGAGAGTTTATCTCCTGTCTCTGTGTATGCTTTTGCAACAATGGTTAATAGAGAGAGATATTGCCAGTTATCTCTGTGTATACCCTGCCTCTCCATCTGCTCTACCGCTCTGAGGTAGTATCTGATACCCTCTTTTTTATCACCGCCAAACATTGAGGGGCTGTAGTAGAGAACATTTCCTCGTTCTGTTAGTGCCTGAACATTAAGAGGATCGGACTCTATTGCTCTTTTTGAAAGGTTGGAGCTTTGAGCACCAAGTGTTACCGCCTTAAAATTACTAATACCTATTCTAAATCCCTTATAGGCAGCTTTATATGCCAGAAGAGTTGAGTTATTGGGGTTTTTCTCAAGTAATCTGTCAATTATCTTCTCACCTTTGTTTGTATAATCGAGTGCCGCTCTGTTTTTTTTCTGAGAAATTAGATAACCGGTAAGTCCGTAGTAGTAGTTTATCAGCTCAAGATTCCGGTCAAAACTCCCAACACCTCCCCCGAGTTGAGCTTCCATTATCTTTACTACTCTCTCCCAGCTTACCATGTCTCCTTTGATAAAGTGGTTATAAATCTCTTTTCCATACTCTCTTGGGGTTGAGAAAAGAGTTGTGTTAAATAATAATAATAACCCTATTAATAGATATTTCGCCCTTTCCATAGTAATTCTCTTTTGGTTTTTGCCTTTAAAGCGCATATTACAATATACAGATAAACAATTTGGTGAACTATCCGGTTTAAAATATTTTTATAAACGCTCTGATAGCTGGTAAGTGAATAGAGCATAGTTAGAATCAAAATCAGAGAGATAGAGGCAACAAACTCTATAAAACCGTTAAACAGGAGCAGATAGAGTGGGGTAAGTGTTGTTAAAATAGTGAATAAAAATGTGAAAAACAGAGAATTACCAAAGAAGAACAGAACATTTTTAGAGAATCCGTTTACCGCTTCATTAAAATTGCCGTACATTTTGCATTTTACAGAGTTGTCTGCAGTTAGTGTTGCCACTCTTTTTTTACTGTTTTTATAGTATCGGGCAATTTCTATATCTTCTGCCATACTTCTCCTGAATTTGCTGTGAGGTAACATCTTTAAGTAATCTTCACGATTAAAAAGCATAAATTGACCATTAGCCGCAGAGAATGAACTCCAACTGCAATATCTAACCAATGGCAGAGGCAGAAGCGAGAGAAGTATCCAGTTCATGATAGGCGTTGTAATCTCAGAACCTCTGCTCTCCATAATCTGCTTTGGAAACAGAGAGAGGAGAGAGAGTTGCGAACCGATTGCGTACCCTGCATACCTTTCAATAAAACCCTCCTCTAATCTAACATCGGCATCTATAAATAGCAGATAGTTTCCGGTAGAGGCAAGAGCAAGGTTATGACAGGCGTTGTTTTTACCTAACCAACCGGGAGGGGGCATATGGTTGTTACTCTCTATCAACTTCAACTCCCCAATCTTATCAAAAAAACTTGATACAACGGCAGATGTTGAGTCGCTTGAATTGTCGTTGTAAACAATAACCTCAAAGGGCCTGTTTTTAAGCTTTGCTATATCTCCCAAAAGGTTGGCAATATTGCCCTCTTCATCTCTGGCAGGAATCAACAGCGACAACTTAAGACTATTATCTTCTTTTAGAGGAGCTCTTTGCACAACTCTCACAAAAAGAAAATTAATTGCAGTTATAGATGTCCTTAGCAGCAATATTGAGATAAAAAGGTACCCGGCATACTCTGTCATAACTTAACCCCTTTTAATGTTCCATCCTCTCTTTTTTTACATTCATCTGCAAATGAGTTGAATGAACTCTCTATACTTTTAAGATCCCTCTCACCACAATACTCTTTTAAGTAGATATTCAAAGAAGCTCTTCTGTTGGAGAAATAGTTAATCAGATTTACATTGAATATAATTGCAGCATCTTTAGATCTTTTTGCCAAAGCAGAGACACCGCTCTCAAAAATATAGCTCTTAGTGTAGAGAGATTCTACCCTTCCCTGTGGAAATATTAACAGAGCGTTATTGATATCTGAAAGAATATCAATACCGTAGTTCAGTGACTCAACAACCTCTTTTCTCCCCTTATTCACAGAGAAGCACCCACCATATTTGAGAAAGGGGAACTTAACCAACTGTTGGTAAAGCATCATGATAAAAATTCTCTTTTTAAGCAGTTTTCCGCACCACAACATCTGAATAAAACCATCCCAGAAGGAGAAGTGATTTGCAACGATAAGCGACGAGCGGCTCTTTAGCATATCTAGATTGGTCTGCTCATCTGTGATATATCTTATATCCTTGAAAAGAAGTCCCATGTAAATTCGCGAGTAGAGTTTAAAAAAGAGCTCCCACCTTCTATTATGCGTTGCTTTGATCATAATAAATCATTTCTATTACAGATTATTAATCAGATTTATCACCAAAATTTGGAAGAAGAAGAGCATCTGCAGGAAAAACAGTGCTATTGCCGGTTTACCTATCGGTTTAATGTTGAGTGAGATAAATAGAATGTGAAAAACGAGTGAGAGCACAAACCAAGATATATAATTTTCTGCCGGCGGGTAGCCGTTAGAAAAAGACCACATAGCCATTGATGGGGCAACTCTCTCTACAATCACATCGTATGTAACCATTAGAGTAGCTCCTCCAACTATTTTAACACCATTACCAAAGTCAACCACAAATCTTCTTCTTACATACTCCATTACCGCAGCGCTGCAGTAGGTGAGCATAATCCAATTCACCCCAATTATTAGTGGTGTCTCAAAAAGCTTTGGACCTAAAGAGTTGAGATAGACATACTCACCAAAAAGGATTCCGCTCTTCACTCCTATAACCTCTGTAAAATAGGAGACAAAGTATACGGTTATAAGAAATATGAAAAACTGTCTGTTCCAGTGTTTATGCTGTATAAGTACTAATGTAAATACAAAAAGCAGGGAGAGGGGTATCATTGATAAAAAAAGATCTCTGCTCATGGGGAAGAGATAGAGTAGAACCCCTACAGAGTAGAAAACGGCAAATGTTCGGGGTAGCTCATCGTATACGAACTTACTAACTATCTTGTTGATTAGTACCATATTTTATTAAAGAATTAATTATTAGCAGGCAGTGAGATCTGCTCATCTACAATTTTTGCACTTGCAAGACATAAAGGTATTCCCCCACCCGGATGAACGCTTCCACCAACAAACCACATATTTTTAATTTTTGAGAGAGAGTTTGGATGCCTTAAAAATGCCGACATAGTTGAGTTGGAAGAGGTTCCGTAAAGTGATCCACGGCTACTGAGTGTGTTTTTTTCTATAGTTACAGGCGATGCAATGTGCTCAATTTTGATATGATCTTCTATGTTAAACTGCTCTCCGTTCAATTTTCTAAGCTCGCTGTTAACCCTGTTAATAATATTCTCGCGTGTCTTTTTAATAATTGAGCTCCAATCCTGCCCAACATTTGCCGGAGCGTTTACCATTACAAACCAATTTTCACAACCCTCCGGGGCATCACTTTTAACAACCTTGCTACTTATGAAAATGTAAACGGTTGGATTTTGGAAGAGATCCATTTTATGGAAAAGATGGTTGAACTCCTCTTTATAGTTGTTGCTGAATAGTATATTATGTATATCTAACTCAGGGAACTCCCTGTTTATGCCCCAGTAAAATATAAGGGCAGAAGATGATGGCTCCGATTGCGTTAACCTGTTGCGAAGCGGATGGAAATTTTTTCCTTTCATAACGTTATCGGAGAGATATTTTACATCTGCATCGGAGACAATTATATCGAACTCTCTATACTCTCCGTTTACAAAGATGCCATCGGCCTTTTTTGCCTTGATGTCTCGGGCTATAAGTGTAACCATGGAGTTAAAGTAAAATTTAACCCCTTTTTCTACAGCTGTTTTATACAGCGACTCCACGATAGAGTACATACCTTTAACTGGGAAAAATGCACCTACATTATGCTCTAAATGCGAAATCATATTCAGTGTAGATGGAGCCAGGTAGGGCGATGAGCCGTTGTAGGTAGCGTACCTGTCGAAAAGTTGAACCAATCGCTTGTCTTTGAAGTGAGACCTGTTTGCTGCGTGCATGGTCTTTAAAAATCCAAGTTTATGAAGCTTTAGAGGGATCTTTCTATGCCGGGGCTCAAAAAAAGTTTTAATCTTGTGAAAAGGGCCGAAGATGAAAAGGGGAGCTGTAAGTTCGTATAACTCTCCGGCATGGTTAAATCTCATTTCTAAGGATTCAAAATCTTCAATACCCTTCTCTATGGTCTCTTGTTTTAGTTTTACCGGATCTTGATAGAAATTGAAAATGGTTCCGTCGGGGTAGAAGTATCGGCAACTGCTTTCTAGACGAACATACTCCAATGGTGTAAGCTCTGTTACAAGTTTGGGCAATGTGAACAGTGAGGGGCCGGTATCGAAACGGTATCCACCCTCTTTAATCTGTGAAATTTTACCGCCGGGTATTCCACTCTGCTCAAAAAGAGAGACCTCTATACCCTTAGATGCAAGTCTTATAGCGGTGGCTAGCCCTGCAACACCTGAGCCGATTATTGCTGCTTTCATAACTATTTTATAAATCTCTTTCCTAAAAAGGATCTTAGATTTGATGTGCAGAATATAAAAAACTTCTGTGCATCACCTACCCTGATACGGGTATTCATCAGCATCTCTGCAGGTGTTCTTTCAATTTTAGATGTTAGTTTCAGGTAATATCTATAGGCAAGGTAGACTCCTGCACGGGATCTCTTTGGAAGCTCCCTTATGCTTTTGACCGCCTCGTTAAAATCATCCCTTATATCTGACAGTATCTCCCTTTTTGTGTTGTTGTCAAACTCCCTCTCATTGAGAATGGGAAAGTAGTTTCGGGAGAGACTTTGGGTATCGTTCTTAATATCTCTTAAAAAATTTATCTTCTGAAAAGCCGATGAGAGTCTCATTGCCCCCCCCTTTAACCTCTCATAATCTTGAGGTGTGTCTCGGGTCATTATTTTAAGGCACATCAGCCCAACAACGTCGGCCGAGCCGTATATATACTCCTTTATACCTGTATTGCTGAAGTTGGTGTTGTGGAGGTCGCTCTTCATACTTTGCATAAAGGCAGATACCAACTCTTGCGGTATATTGTATTTGTTGACTGTTAAAACAAATGAGTTGATGATTAAATTTAAACTTATTCCTCTCTCTCTGCAACGGTAGTACTCCTCTTCGAACTCTTTGATTAGTTCAATTTTATCATAGTCGTGGAATGTATCTACAATTTCATCGGCCTGTCTTAAAAAACCATAAACCGAGTAGATGGCCTCACGACTCTCTTTGTCCATGCATTTTAACCCCGAAGAGAAGGAGGTGCTATAGAGCTTAGTTGTTAATTCGCTTGTTTTTAGCGAGAGTTCTCTGTATAGTCTATCCATTTCTAAGTTTTTTTACTGCAAGCCTCGCCGCCACTCTCCCCGAGATGATTGATGGAGGGACACCCGGGCCGGGAACTGTTAGTTGACCTGCATATAGAAGATTTTTCAGATGTCTGTTCTCCATTTTGGGTTTGAGAAAGGCAGTCTGGGTGAGGATGTTAGATAAGCCGTATGCGTTTCCTTTATAAGCGTGGTAGTCTGATATAAAATCTTTAACGCTGTAAGACCTTTTGAACTTAACATACTTAGAGACTTCACATCCGGTAACCTTCTCCATCCTGTCCATTATCTGCATAAAGTAGGTCTCTCTAAGCGCCTGATTGTCTTTTAACCCAGCTGCGATAGGTATTAAAAATATACCTGCCTCCTTTCCTTCGGGAGCGGCCTCACTATCTGTTATACTGGGGAAGCTTGCGTAGAAAAGTGGTTTGGATGGCCATCGTGGTTTATCGTATATGGTTTCGGCATGCTCTTTAAAGTCGGCATCAAAAAAGAGAGTGTGGTGAGAAACATTACTCAGTTTTGTGTCGAATCCTACATAGAAGAGTAGTGCCGAAGGGGCAAAAACCCTCTTCTGCCAATATCTCTCCGAATAGTTTCTCTTGTTTTGATCTAGTAATGTTTCTGAGAAGTGGTAGTCGGCAGTAGCTATTATAAAATCGGTTTCGCAATTCTTGATCTCTTTGTTTTGGGTGTTTGTATATCTGATTCCGGTTATCTTATCCCCTTTAGATACTATCCTCTCTACGTGAGCGTTAGTTATAATTTTTGCACCCAGCTCCAGCGCCAGATCTCTCATAGCTTCAACTACCCGGTACATACCTCCCATAACATGCCATGTGCCCAAGACCATATCGGCGTAATTCATAAAGCAGTAAAATAGGGGAGTATTTGATGGTTTTGCTCCCAAAAAAATTACAGGAAACTCCAGAATCTGCCTTAGTCTCTCATCCTTGATATTGGCTCTTACAGAAGAGCTTATATCTCTTACAAACTGATCTACTCTGGATACGGTTTCCGGCATTATCAGCTCGAAAGGCGATTTACCCGGCTTTTCCACCACCTTATTGATTGCAACATTGTAATTAAACCCGGCCCTCTCCAGAAACTTTCTAAGGTATTTTCCACTACCCGGCTCAATAGATTCGAATGTATCATAGATCCTCTCCAACGAAGCGGGAACAGATACAGAGTTGTTTTCGCCAAAGTAGATTTGGTAACCCGGGTCTAACCTTACCAATTGGTAATAGTCGGATACTCTCTTATTAAAATCGGAAAAAAAGCGTTCGAAGATATCGGGCATCCAGTAAAAAGTTGGACCGATATCGAATTTAAAACCTCCATTTTCAAAAACCCTCGCTCTACCACCAACTGTGGGGAGTTTTTCGTAAATCGTAACCTCATACCCCTCTTTAGCAAGATAACAGGCAGCCGACAAACCCGACAGACCCCCGCCTATTATAGATACTCTCTTCATCTGTGTAAATTTGAGTAAATATACTCAAATTTCAGCTATTTATACTCTCTAACTAAAGAGGTGTTGTAAAATTATGGTAGGGTTCGCCTTCAAGTTCGGGTTTTTTGCTCCACACCCCGAACCCCTTAGAAGAGAGTAGCTCAAGAATGGGAACAGGAAGAAAAGGTGTGGAAAACTCAAGGATCTCCCCCTTAGAAAGCGTTTTTGCCTTTGAAAGTATAAGAGACATTGGAACCTGTCCACTCTCTATCATTGCTGTTGCGTGAAACCTCTCTTTTACCATGGCCTCTGAGAACCATTCGGGTTGTTCTGTCGGTATCTGATTCCAAACGACCGATTGGGGTTCCAAAGCCCCTAATCCCGCTGCAACTCTAAGCTTTTGAACCATTTCGCCTGCCTCTATACCGGCAATTGCAGCCGCTTGTTCAAGCGAAGTTACTCGGGCAATGGTTTTACGAAGAATCGGGTTCTTCAGTTTTGCAAAAGCGGGAGATAACTGCATAAGAGTATCCTCCAACTGAGGATACTCTTCCAGTATTTCATAAATTTTTGTTTGAAAGGTTATTGGCTTCATCTCTTTCTTGATTTATGGAGCGAATGGCTACTTTTGTGAGTACGAAAGAAGTCTTTGGTCTCCCTCCAACTTTCTAAACTCCGAGATATCTTGTGTAACCTCAATAACTCCTAGGTACTCGCCATCTTTCCCTCTCAATGCTGTATACTCAATATATACAAATCTGCCCATAAAGTTTGAAAGCCAGAATTTTGCCTTATTCTCTTTCCCACTTTTGAAGTCCTCAAGAATCTGCTCTACAATATTCACGCTTCCGGGAGGATGGCACAACCTTACATCTCTCCCTAATATCGATCTATTTCTCTCAAAGACCCTGTTGGGGCTATGTGAGAAAAATTTCACTTTATCATTGGCGTCTACATAGGTGATATCTATAGGGATAGTTACAAAGAGCGCCTCTAACTCTTTCATATCGAAACTTCCCGAGGAGAGTCTGATTGCAGTACCCTCTGAGTAGGAGAATCCCTCTGCTCCAACAGCAGATCCGGCTGTTTCTAGTTGTATATTTGGTTTCCACTCCGCCCTGGTGTCATACAGACAGTAGCCATAGACCGGAGTCTCCATATAGATCTGATACCAGTTCTCCTCTGTAAACTTCTCCATACACATTGGCATAAGAATCTCCTCCTCCTTCATAATCATACTGTCTACAGCATCTATCGCAGGCCCCAACAACAGCACAATTACGCTCATTAACTCCTCTTTACTCGATATTTCTCCTTGAGAGAGAGCTTCACGCGAGGCCTTAAGCTGCTCTCTAATCTCATCGTGCTTTCCCCACATTACCTTTGGAGGGCCTGTAATGCCGTTTTTCTCAAGAAAAGGAAAAAGAAGATACTCTTTTCTTTTGTAGTGCTTGTCTAGGTCCCATAACGAGTTGAAATGCCCCTTAAGTTTTAGAACCATTTTAGGGATAACCTCCCCCTCGCTCTCTTTTGGTATTGAGGGAACAGAGTTAAATATCTCCTTAACCAAGGTTGTTATCTTCTCCACCTCTCTATTCTCTTTCTTTAAAGTATCTATTGGATGTGCCTCTGGAACCTCAATAGCGTGAGAGTCTATAGAGCCCTCCAATACTGCGCTATGGATGTCGCAGAACTTAAGAACCTCCTCTTCTGGCAGACCTTCGGAGATGAGTTGTTGCTCTACCTCAACAACTTCGTTATATGGGATAGACTTTAATAGCTCTTTTAATCTGGCTCTAACGGCATCGGGGGCCTCGCCTTTGTGAAGCTCTAGAATCATGTGTTTCAAAAGCTCTTTTCTCTTGCTTGAATTGTTAATTAATTCGCTCATAGATATTATTTTTGGATATTTAAACTGTTAAGAACAACCGAAACTGAGCTGAAAGCCATTGCTGCTGCAGCAATCATTGGGTTTAGAAGCACTCCCGTGAATGGATAAAGGACCCCCGCAGCTATGGGAATCCCCACCAAGTTATAGATAAAGGCCCAGAAAAGATTCTGCCTTATATGTAAAACTGTTTTACGGGAAAGCTCAATTGCTTTTGGAAGCAGAAGAAGATCGGATGTTATTAATGTCATCATTGCTATATCCATTGCAATGTCTGTTCCCTTTCCCATTGCAACACTCACGTGGGCGCGGCTAAGCGCCTGAGTATCGTTTATTCCGTCGCCCACCATAGCAACAACTCTCCCTTGGCTTTTGAGTGCCGTTATGTAATTCTCTTTCTCGTGAGGCAGTGCAGAGGATAGAAAACTATCAATTCCTAATGCAGCAGAAGTAACAGATGCATTTTTTTCGTTGTCACCTGTAAGCATATGTACCTCTATACCAAGTCTGTGTAGCTCTTGAACAGCTTTGGCCGAACTCTCTTTTATCTTATCTGAGAGAGCAGCTGCCGCAATCGGTGTGTTATTCTCTGCAAAAATCACAATGGAGTTTCCCTCTTGCCACACCTTATCTAAAAGCGGGGAGATTAACAGAGGAAATCTTTTTCTGCTGCCGGCATAGTAAATAGTACCATTGAGGTTTGCCTCAACACCCTCTCCGGTGATGTTGTTGAATTTGTTTAGATTAACCCTTTGTATAGTGTGAATACTCTCAATATATTTTGTTACGGCAGAGGCGAGCGGATGTTCCGACATCTCTTCAAGCGTAAAGATGGCATTAAGCAGATTCTCTTTTTCTGATTGGGTAGTATTGGGGTTTAGCCATATCCAGTGATTGACAATAGGTTTCCCCTCTGTAAGGGTTCCTGTTTTGTCTAAAACAACGGTGTCTACCATCTTCATCTGCTCAAGTGCTGTTGCATCTTTGATGAGTATATGCTCTTTTGCACCTCTTCCTATTCCCACCATAAGAGCAGTGGGTGTTGCCAAGCCGAGTGCGCAGGGGCATGCTATTACCAGCACAGATACTGCCGATAGTATTGCTTTGGCAAAATAATCGGTGCCTCCTGCAACCATCCAAACGATAAATGTTATTAGTGAAATTCCAATAACTACAGGAACAAATACTGATGCAATCTTATCTACAATCTTCTGTACCGGCGCTTTACTGCCTTGTGCCTCTCTAACCACCTGAATTATTCTGGCTAAAAGGGTGCCTTCACCAACCTCTTGGGCAATAATTGTAAAGCTACCTTTTTGGTTTATTGTTCCGGCAAGTACCTTTTGCCCCTCGTTTTTAAATACCGGTATGGGCTCTCCTGTTATCATACTCTCGTCTATGTATGAGTTCCCGTCACTGATTACCCCATCTACAGGTATCTTCTCTCCGGGTTTTATGACAATTGTGTCTCCTCTCTTGATTGTTTTTATAGGTACACTTACAGGTTGGCCATCTATTAGTATTGTTGCGTGTGAGGGTTGAAGACCCATAAGCTTTTTTATTGCAGAGGATGTACTCCCTTTTGCCCTCTCCTCTAAGAGACGCCCCAACAGAACAAATGATATTATCATAGTTGCGGCTTCGAAATAGACCATTGGCTCTATCCCTTTGGTTATGAAATAGCTAGGATTGAGCGTATTGAATGCGCTGAATATAAATGCTATAGATGTGCTAAGTGCAACCAGGGTGTCCATTGTGGCTGCCCCTCTTAAAACGGCCTTGTACCCTTTGACGAAAAAATCTCTTCCAAAGATTGCTATAACTGGAAATGAGATTATCATAAGGGGTATGTTCCAGCGGGGGTCGTGCATAAAGGCCATAGATATTATCATTACCGGCATTGAGAATATCCATGCAAAAACAGTACGATTCTTAAGTCTTTTATAGCTCTCCCGCTCAATCTGCTCCATCTGCTCCCTCGACTCTTGCGGGTTGTGGGTGAGCAATTGAAACCCTATCTCCTCTACGTTATCCTTGAGTGTCGAAAGAGTTGTCTGTAAAGGATCGAACTCAATCAGAACAGTTCCCGACGCAAAATTTACTGAGGCACTCTTTACCCCTTTACTGGTGTTTAACCTCTTCTCTACTCCTGCCGCACACGAGGCACAACTCATCCCTATTACGGGGAGCTCCCTTTTTATTGTACTCTTGTTCTCTGACATAAAAAAATCTGTATCTATAATATTTCAAATATTATCAATACAGATAAACATATTTAAACGCTCTTTTGTTCAGCGAGCGGCAATATTTGCCTTTCTACCAACCGAATGGGTGAGAAGCAATCTTCTTTGAAGCGAACGGATGGTAATCTCCTGTAAGCCCTATCGGAACCGAGTTGCGAATATCATAAACAATTTGAATAGATTTTCGGGCCTCTTTTATGCCAAAACCATCGCCTTCGAGAATCCTTCTGTAAGATTCGGTATGCAGGTCTGTGAAGCCGTCGGTGAACTCTATCTCCTTTCCCTCCAGATTGAACGATCTAAAAATTCTCTGACCCTTTGCAAGAATCTCTTCTGGCAGAGTGTCGGCGTTTATACTTAAAAAGTATCTTACCCGCGCTCTTTCAAACTCAATAAAACCTGCAACCCTGTCATGAGTCTTTACGTGAACCACGTTTTTCTTTACCTCACCGAATATCCAGTGGAGCATATCGTAGAAGTGAATACCTATGTTTGTTGCAATTCCTCCGCTACGGTGAACATCTCCCTTCCAGCTGGTATAGAACCAGTTTCCTCTGGAGGTTATGTAGGTTAGATCCATGTTGTAGACTTTGTCTGCAGGGCCCTCATCTACAAGTTTTTTAAGATCTAGAATGGTTTGATGATATCTCATTTGGAGGATTGTAAATACTCGACCCTCACTCTCTCCCTCTGCCTTTTCGAGAGCATCCAGATTCCATGGGTTTAAAACCAATGGTTTTTCCGAAATAACATTGGCACCAATCTTTAAACCGTATCTGATATGGGCATCATGCATATAGTCGGGGGAGCATACCGAAAGATAGTCGGTACCCTTACCCTCAGCCTTAAGTTTAGAGAGGTGTCGGTCGAAGAGCTCGAACTCCTTGAAAAAAGAGCAGTCGGGGAAATAGCTGTCCATTATACCCACGCTGTCGAACGGATCGACTGCAGCAATCAGATTATTGCCCGTCTCCTTTATTGCCTTGAGATGTCGGGGGGCAATATAGCCGGCGGCTCCCATTAAGGCAAATCTTTTTGTTGTTTCCAATTTTATATTTTTTTCTATTCTTCAATTTTCAAAACCGGCTTATAGCCATCCAAAAGGGTGAGCAGTACTCTCAAGAGAGGCGTACGGATGGTACTCACCTTTAAGACCGATTGGTTTTGCGTATCTAATATCGTGAACAATCTCTATTGAATTCCTGGCCTCATCCAGCCCAAAGCCGTTGCCATCCAGAATATTTCTGTATGAGTCGGTATGTAACTCGGTAAAACCGTCGGAAAACTCCACTTCACTACCCTCCATCATTAACGATCTGTAGGTTCTTTTTCCTGCCTCCTTAGCACTTTGCGGGAGAGTGTCGTAATTGATACTTAAAAAGTATCTTACACGAGCCCTTTCAAATTCCAAAAAACCTGCCACTCTGTCGTGTGATGAGACATGCACAATATTTCCTTTTACTTTGCCGAAAACCCACGCCAACATATCGTAAAAGTGCACTCCAATGTTGGTTGCAACACCTCCGCTTTTTCTCACATCACCCTTCCAACTGGTATAATACCAGTTACCTCTGGATGTGATATATGTAAGGTCTACATCGAAGATTTTGCCCTGAGGAGCACTCTCAACTCTTTTTTTAAGGTCAATTATGGCACTGTGAAGTCTTAACTGCAAAACATTGTAGACTCTTTTGCCGGTCTCTCTCTCAACACCTTTAAGAGCATCTATGTTCCATGGGTTTAGAACAAGAGGTTTTTCACAAATAATATCTGCTCCTGCTCTGAGCCCAAATCTGATATGGGCATCGTGCAAATAGTTTGGTGTACATATAGATACATAATCCAGCTTTCCGCAGCAGTTACCATCGTCGCGTTTGATTGCGTTGATGTTCATTTTTGCTACATGCCTTTCAAAGAGCTCGTATTGAGTGAAAAAAGAGCATTTTGGGAAGTAGGAGTCTACAATCCCAACAGAGTCAAAAACATCGTAGGCGGCACAAAGATCGTTTCCGGTATCTTTAATGGCCTTCATATGACGAGGTGCGATATAACCCGCAGCACCAATTAATGCAAAATTCTTCACAAACTCTTAACTTTAAATATCCGGCAAATATACATAAAATGTGCCACCTTATTCAAATAACTATAATATCTTCTTCGGGAGTTGGAAAGTATGGACCATCTTTGGCCTCGAATATAACTGTGTTCCTATCAATAACATCCAAAGAGTGAAAAGTGCCTGCAGGAATCTCTATCCCATAAACACCTTCACAGGGATCCAGCAGATGTGAAGATACTACTTCTCCTTTATTATCATGCATATGTACCCTTATGGCTCCCCTTAACACAATATATGTCTCGGCTGTGTGCCTGTGCCTGTGGATTGGTATGAGTGTTCCCGGTTGAAGAGCGTTCAAAAGTTTTTGGGCAGGTGACTCGGGAGAGTTGTGGAAGTTAAAGTTCATCCTTAACCTTTGAGACTCCAATGCCCGGTTACAAATTCCATCGAGCAGATTGTCATCTATGATTATCTTCTTATCTTCCATACAAACACTTGGTTATCTGTTATGGTACATTTGAGAGTAGTATTTCTGATAATCTCCAGAGGTAACATTATCCAGCCACTCCTGATTATTCAGATACCACCTTACAGTCTTCTCAATGCCCTCCTCAAATTGAAGAGACGGACTCCACCCCAGTTGGTTGTGCAATTTAGAGGAGTCAATTGCGTATCGCAAATCGTGGCCTGCTCTGTCTGTAACATAGGTTATAAGAGAGAGACTATGGCCTTCCGGGTGGCCTAGCATTTTGTCTACTGTCTTAATGATCACCTTAATAAGATCTATGTTCTTCCACTCATTGAAGCCCCCGATATTGTACGTTTCACCAACTCTGCCCTTATGGAATATAAGATCTATGGCCTCGGCATGATCCTCTACATATAGCCAATCCCTTACATTTTCTCCTTTACCGTAAACCGGAAGCGGCTTTTTGTTTCGAATGTTGTTTATAAATAGCGGAATCAGTTTTTCGGGGAACTGGTAACTGCCGTAATTGTTTGAGCAATTAGATATAACAACCGGGAGTTTATAGGTGTCCATATAGGCCCGTACAAAGTGGTCGCTCGATGCTTTTGAGGCAGAGTAGGGAGAGTGAGGGTCGTATTTTGTCTCCTCTGTAAAGAAGGTTCCATCGTTTTGAAGCGAGCCGTAAACCTCATCTGTAGAGACGTGATAGAATAGTTTACCATCAAATCCTCCCCCCTCGTTGCTTCCCCAGAAATTTTTTGCTGCCTGGAGCAGAGAGAGTGTTCCCATAACATTTGTCTGAGCAAATGAGAATGGATCTTTAATGGACCGGTCTACATGCGACTCTGCTGCAAGGTGTATTATCCCATTGATATTATAGCTCTTCACTATCTCCACTATTGCACTATAGTTGCATATATCCTCTTTTATAAAGCTATAGTTGGGCATGTTTTCTATATCTCTCAAGTTATTGAGATTACCCGCATATGTGAGTTTGTCGAGGTTTATAATATTGTAGTGGGGGTATCTGTTAACCATCAATCGTACCAGATGTGAACCGATAAACCCTGCTCCGCCTGTGATTAGTATGTTTCGTCTCATTTTTATTCGCTGTTTTTAACTAGTTGTGTATAGAATCGTTTTAAAGAGTCTCTCCAGTGAGGGATAGAAGCAGGTGTGGCTTTTTTAAATTTATCTTTATTTAAAACCGAAAATGGAGGCCTTACCGCTTTTGTTGGGAACATTTCGCTGGTTACGGGATTTATTTTGCAATTTAAACCTGCAAGTTTAGTAATCTCTAATGCAAAGTCGTACCATGAGCATACCCCTTCGTTTGAGTAGTGGTAAGTGCCGTAAGGCGACCGGTTAATAAGTAGTTCCAAAATTGCCTCTGCAAGATCGGCAGCATAAGTAGGCGTGCCCACCTGATCGAAGACAACATTAAGACTCTCCCTTTCACCTGCAAGTTTTAGTATGGTCTTTGGAAAGTTATTACCATAAATTGAATATAGCCATGAGGTTCTAATTATGTAGTAATTGTTGCAACCCTCAGATACTTTGATCTCACCCGAGAGTTTGGTTTTCCCGTAAACACTTACCGGAGAGGTTTTGTGCTCCTCTTTGTATGGTCTGGGGCCCTGCCCGTCAAAAACATAGTCGGTTGAGATATGAACAAGAGTTGCTCCGGTTTCGTTTGCTGCGTGGGCAAGCACTCCGGGAGCGGTTCCATTTACCAATGTGCACAGCTGAACATCATCCTCGGCTCTATCTACTGCGGTATATGCTGCACAGTTAATTATCACATCTACTCCACTCTCGGTTATAAATCTCATTACAGAAATTTTGTCGGTGATATCTAACTCTGCCTGATCTGTAAATATAAAGAGAGGGCTCCACTCCCCCTTTTTGTAACCGGTTTGCGATAATCTGCGAAGTTCACTCCCCAGCTGACCATTAGCTCCGGTAACTAATATCTTGATAACTTTTGTCATTATAGATATAAATCGGTGTTATAATCGAATAGTTTTGCGTTATTAAGATCGGGGTGATTTTTGTCTTTATCGCTGAGAATGATATCTTCTTCGGGGATTCTCCAGTCTATATTGATAGTTATATCGTCCCATCTAACCGAACTCTCATGAGCCGGAGAGTAGTAATTATCACATTTGTACTGAAAAATACACTCATCGCTCAGTACCACAAAACCGTGAGCAAAACCTCTGGGTATAAACATCATAAGCTTATTTTGGGCAGTCAGCTCGGCAGAAACATACTTGCCGAATGTTGGAGAACCAGCCCTTAAGTCAACTGCTACATCGAGCACCCTTCCACTCACAACCCTAACCAGTTTGCTCTGTGCAAAAGGCCCTGTCTGATAGTGAAGCCCCCTAAGCACCCCATATGACGAGCTCGATTCGTTGTCTTGAACAAACTGAGTATTAAAAACAGCTTCGACGAATCTTTGCTGCGAGAAAGACTCCATAAAGTAACCTCTGGTATCGTAGAACACTTTGGGCTCAATTAAAAGAACCTCCGGAATGGAGGTTTTTATTACATTCATACTATCTCTTGCTTTTAGTTAATTCAATCAGGTATTGACCATATTGGTTTTTTGACATTGGTGCGGCTATTTCTAGCAGACGTTTGGAATCTATCCACCCTTTGTTGAATGCAATCTCCTCAAGGCATGCTACCTTAAGACCTTGCCTCTTCTCTATTACCTCTACGAAAGATGATGCCTCAGACAGAGAGTCATGGGTGCCGGTGTCGAGCCATGCAAAACCTCTGCCCAGTAGCTGAACCTTGAGCTCTTGGTCTTTTAGAAACTCCTGGTTAACAGTAGTAATCTCTAGCTCGCCCCTTACAGAGGGTTTGATTTTGTGAGCCACCTCTACAACTTTGTTGGGATAGAAGTATAGACCTACAACCGCATAGTTGCTTTTTGGCTCAGCCGGCTTCTCCTCTATACTTAGCACCTTTCCGGTGTTGTCGAACTCTGCAACTCCGTAACGCTGAGGATCGTTTACATAATAACCGAATACAGTTGCCATGGAGCCCTCCTCTGCATCTTTTACAGCTTCGGCAAGCATTCCCGAGAACGACTGACCGTAGAATATGTTGTCTCCCAGCACCAGGCAGGCAGCGTTGTCTCCAATAAACTCTTTGCCAATGATGAAAGCCTGAGCAAGGCCGTCGGGAGATGGTTGCTCTGCGTATGAGAAGTTTACTCCGTAGTCACTGCCGTCTCCCAGTAGTCTTTTAAATCCCGGAAGGTCTGAAGGTGTGGAGATTATTAGGATATCCCTTATACCCGCAAGCATCAGAACAGAGATTGGGTAGTAAACCATTGGTTTATCGTAAATTGGTAAGAGCTGTTTTGATACCCCTTTTGTTATAGGGTACAACCTTGTGCCGGAACCACCGGCTAAAACGATACCTTTCATTAGCTTTAAGTTTATGTAAATATAGCAAAAAGAATCTACAAACTACCTTCTGAACAGCCCCCTCTTCTTGGGCTTTGGAGCAGAGAACCTGTTCGTAAATATATCTGTGGTGAAGCAATCCTCCCCCCTCTCTTTAAGAGTGTTGTAGATGAATCCCCAGTCGGGCATACCCCCAAAGTTACGATCGTCTATAAACATATCTGCAACCAGTTTTCTTGGACCCGTAGTTTGTGCATCTTCGGGGTGGTTCTTATTCACTGCATAAAAGTTGAGTCCCCTCTCTTTACAGAAGGCAACGGCAGCATCTAAGAGCTCGCCCTCTCTTACTGTCCAGAGGATTAGGTTGTGTTTGAGCTCAGATTGAATAAGTTTAAGAGTCTCTATTGCAAATGGAATCTCCTCTCCAATCTCGGGAAAGCGATGTTTTACAATTGTTCCGTCAAAATCTATGGCGATGAACATGAAAAGAGTATTAAAAAATTGATAATTAGTACAAATTTAATCTTTTTTACTATCTTTTTCTAAACTTTTCAACAGAGTATCGCACAGCTTATCCAGCACAATTTGATTGTGATCTATAAAATTCTGAGCAGCAGAGTGGAGCTTTTTCATATTATTTCTGCTTGCGTTGTCAATCCTGCTGTCGGCAGTAAGAATCGGCGGGTCTATCCTAATGAAGTTTTCGGGTACACCATTCACTGCAAACAGCTGTTGAACCTGATAGTTTACAGTCTCAGATACAGAAGACATTAATATGTCTAAAATAGGGTGAAGCCAGTGAAGGTAACCAAACCTTTTGGTCTTATGGTAGTGGTAAGGTTTTATCACCTTTCCGCATCCCAACGATAGCATAAACCGGTTTTCGTAACTCATCTGAGGCCACAATTTGACCGACTCTACAAGGGCGCACATTGCCGGATTTCCCGCATAAACACCGCCGTCTACCAGATGCCTTTCACTATTATCTCTTGCCTTTATTAATGCAGGAATGAAATAGGAGGGGGCAGCAGAGGTTGCCCTCACAATGTCGCACATTTTATAATCTGCGGTTTTGCCGTATTTTAAAGTGGAGTATCTGCTAAACAGCAGAGCTTTACGGCTACCCAGATCGTAAGCTGTAATAAGGCAATCTTTCATGGCCTCCGAAATGTATGCATCTCCAAAAATTTTACTTGAGAAATGGTAGAGAGCATCTTCATTGTACCGACTTCTTGTTAGTCCCGCGCATGATTTTATCCAGTACCCAAACGATCGTTTAAACAACGCCGGGCCCAGCTCTTCAAAAAGAAAGCAGATTTCCGGGGCCGTGTATTTTGGCCTTACAGCACCAGTATTATCTTTTTCACATGTTAAGTAAAGGGCGGTTAGAATACCACCTGCAGATGTGCCCGAAAGGAGTTGGAAACAATCGGCAATTCTGATATTATTGTCTCCACTCTTTATTATAAGCAGTTTTTCTATGTATGCCAGTACATAAGCGGGGATTACTCCTCTTATACCCCCTCCGTCTATAGAAAGTATGGTTTTCATGGTTTTAAAATTAGCAATTTAAATTGGGGATTAAAAATTATTACCATTTTACCTGTAGTTTTCCTATATTTTTTTACCTTTATATGATTTAACAGATTTATAGAACTAAGGCAGCTGTATGAGCAACTCACTTTTAACGGGGCTATTACAGAATGTGGCGTTTTTGCTTGCATTCACACTTATCTATGATGTTATATGGACGAGTGAGAGTGTATTCAGGAAAAAGAGAAACAGGGTTTTTGCCGGTATAATTGTAGGTTTTATATCTGTTCTGCTTATGGTTACACCTTGGAAGCTGGCAGATGGTCTTATCTTTGATACCAGAAGTGTTTTGTTTCTTAACGCCGGCCTCTTTTTTGGGTCGCTCACAACTGTGGTTGCTACAATCATATCTGCCGCATACAGAGTATATCTTGGAGGTTCGGGTATGTGGATGGGAATTGCGGTTATTATCACATCTGCAGCCAGCGGACTGTTGTGGAAACGATTCAAACCGGGCTGGAGGAAGGGGCACTACATGAGAGATTTGATTATTGTAAGTGTGATTGCTCACGCAATTATGCTGCTCTCTGTGTTTCTTGTTTTGGGAGAGGAGAATAGAATGGTTACATTCAAGCGGATGGCAATACCTATTTTAACGGTTTACCCTATATTCTCTGTGCTTGTTGGAAGAATGCTTATAAACAGGATGAATAACCATAAAGTAAAAAGGGAGCTGGAGGAGAGCGAGGCAAGATATGAGTCATTCATAAATCAGAATAGCGACATGATGTTTATGAAGGACGAAAATCTCAATTATGTAGTTGCAAATCAGAAATATTGTACAGAGTTAAATAAGAGTAAAGAGGAGCTGGTTGGGATGAATGACTCCCAAATTTTCAACCCCGAGATGGCAAAGAACTATGAATCTTACGATAAAGAGGTTCTTAAGAAGATGGAGATAATCTCATTTGAAGAGGTCTATAACGACAAAGTTACCGAGACTGTTAAGTTTCCTATCTCTCTATCTAAAGAGAGAATAGGCGTAGGCGCCATAATAAGAGATGTTACGGTTAAATATAAGAAGAGGGAGCTTCAAGATGTACTTCTTTATCTTTCTAGGTTGTCTTTAGAAGATCATGATCTTAGGTCTTTTTTGGAAAAGGTTCATTTTCACATGAAGAGACTCATAAGGGCAGATAATTTTTATATTGCATTGTATCATAAAAGGGAGAACAAGTACAACTTTCCTTATTATATAGACGAGTATGACAACATAGAGAGTAGCGAGCTGGAATCTCTGGAGAACTCTCTAACTGATTTTATCAGAGTATATGGAAAGGGAATGTTGATTAACAAGGAGAGTGAAAAGGAGATAAGAGCTATATATCCTTTAAAGCACTATGGGGAGTACTCTCCGGTGTGGATGGGCGCCCCTCTGCTCGACTCTACCCATAAGGAGGTTATCGGGGTTGCTGCCGTACAGGATTATCATAACGAACAAACCTATAACGAAGAGGACCTTGTTCTTTTTGAGATCTTCGCAAATTACATAGGTACATTTATTGAGAAACTCACCAATTTCAACAAATTAAAGGAGGCAAAAGAGCAGGCAGAGCAGAGCGACAGACTTAAAACCGCCTTCCTGGCCAATATGAGTCACGAGCTTAGAACTCCCCTAAATGGGATTATCGGGTTTTCAGATATTCTACACTCCGATCTTGCCGAGACAGAGTTAGTAGAGCTGAAAGAGTATGCCGCCATAATCAATTCGAGTGCCACCAGACTCCTTTACACAATTAACGATGTTATGGATATGGCTAAGTTAGAGGCGGGACAGATGAATATTTATAATGAATCTTTCGACCTTATCTCCACAATGAAAGAGATTCACACCTTCTTCTCTAAGCAACCCAATCCGATTGAGATCAAACTGACAATCCCCGATTTAGACATCAGATTGTTTAATTCAGACAGATTAAAAATTCAGCAGATCATTATTAATCTTGTAAACAATGCTATTAAGTTCACCCATACCGGATATGTTGAGCTTGGATTTAAAGAGGAGCCCGGCTCACTGGTTTTCTTTGTAAAGGACACAGGCATAGGTATCTCAGATGAGAACAAATCTAAGATATTCGAGAGGTTCACACAGGTAGAGGGTAATAAAAACAGGGTGTACGGAGGTACAGGGCTGGGGCTGTCTATTGTTAAAGAGTTTGTATCCCTTTTGGGCGGAGAGATATGGTTAGAGTCGCAAGTAGATGTAGGATCTGTTTTTAGCTTCAGACTACCTGATAAAAGTGATAGTTAAGAGCTCTTTGGCAAATTTTTTGCAGCTCTTTATTACCAATATTATTAATAATTATAAATTTCTAAATAGATAAATTATGAGATTCAAAAAAGATGTACAGGATATCCTGAACAAACAGATTAACGCAGAGTTTTGGAGTGCATATCTATACCTCTCCATGTCGGCCTATCTGGCACAAAAAGGTTTGAGCGGTTTTGCAAACTGGATGAGAGTTCAGTATCAAGAGGAGGTTTCACATGCACTCAAACTATTTGATTATGTAATATCAAGAGGAGGAGAGGTTAAACTTGAGCCCATTGCAAAGGTTGAAACAGAGTGGAAAGGTATTAAAGAGATATTTGAAAGTACTTACGAGCATGAGTGCAAAGTTACAGATATGATTCACAACTGCTACGAAGTGGCTTTAAAGGAGCGCGACCATGCTACTGCAAACATGCTTCAGTGGTTTATAGATGAGCAGGCAGAGGAGGAGGAGAGTGCACTGGCCCTCATAGATCAGATTAAACTGGTTGGAGACAATGGTGCAGCACTGTATATGCTAGACAAGGAGCTTGCGGGAAGGACTTTTGTAGACGCAACTGCTGCAGCTGAATAACTGTAAGTGTGTTCTCTTATTATAAAGCCGGATATATTTCCGGCTTTTTTTATATTCATTGCAGCGAAATTACACTTTTTAGCATCTAGTAATAAAGATATTAACCATGAAGAAAAACTATGTAAAGGTCTCTGCCTGGATTATGAGTGCTGCTTTGTCTCTGCTGGGCTTCACATCTTGTGAAAATATTATTGAACCAAGAATGGAATACGGAACTCCTCATGCAAAGTTCACCATTAAAGGCCGTGTAACTAATCAGCAGGGCGATGCAATTCCCGGGATTCTTGTAATTATTGAGAGGAGAGGGAACCCGCTAAGCAGCAGAATGGATATCTATAATCAGCTCTCTAATAGCAGTGGTGAGTTTGCTAAAAAGTTTGAGTATGTATGGCCCGAAGATCAAACCTTTACTTTAAATCTATCCGATGTAGATGGAGCAGTAAACGGAGTATACAAAACAAAAACCGAGAGTTTTGTTGTTCTAAAAAGCGAGCTTAAAGGTGGAGATAAAAGATGGTACGCCGGTGAGGTTGAGAAAAATGTTGTTATCAAGTTGGAGCAGTAGAGATGTACCAACTTAAGGGTGAACACATTGGTTTAAGGAGAAGGGCAGCTTTAGAGATCTTTAGATTTCAGAGAGACCGGCTGATTAAAGAGCATCCGTTAAAAGCTCTCTTTTGGGAGTGCACTCTCAGATGCAACCTTAACTGTATTCATTGTGGAAGTGATTGCAAAAAGGGTGCGGCAGACTCCGATATGCCTGTATCGGATTTTCTAAGGGTGGCAGAGGAGATTAGAGCTGCCGTAAATCCGAATAATGTTCTTATAATCTTCACAGGGGGTGAGGCGCTTTTACGGGATGATATAGAGAGTTGCGGCCTTGAACTCTACAAGATGGGTTTCCCATGGGGGATTGTTACGAATGGCATGTTGTTAGACGAAAGGAGGTTAAACTCTCTTTTAGAGTCGGGATTACATACCTTGACCATTAGTCTCGACGGATTTGAGACAGAACACAACACCATGAGAGGAGATATCAGGAGCTTCAGAAATGCTGAGAGGGCGGTAAAACTGCTTTGCCGTCCAGAGGTCTCTGGTGAAATTGCGTGGGACGTAGTAACGTGTGTCACACCTATGAATATAAATCATCTTTACAGATTTAGAGAGTACCTTATCTCTATGGGGGTAAAGAGTTGGAGACTTTTTACCGTCTTTCCCGTTGGAAGGGCTGCCGGAGATGTAAGACTTAAACTTGAACCACATGATTTTAGAAAGCTAATGGACTTTATCGCTCAAACAAGACGAGAGGGGAGGATTGATTGCTCATACGGGTGTGAAGGATTTTTAGGTGGTTACGAGGCAGAGGTGAGGGACAACTTTTATATGTGCAACGCGGGTATAACCGTATCGGGGATTCTGGCCGACGGCTCAATAGGTGCCTGCCCCAGCATACGGGCAGACTTAAGCCAGGGGAGTATTTATAGAGACTCCTTTATGGATGTTTGGAATAACAGATATGAGAAATACCGCAACAGGGAGTGGGCAAAAAAGGGTATATGCGAAAAATGCACCCGTTTTAGATACTGCATGGGAAACGGGATGCATCTGAGAGATAATGACGATAACCTGCTCTTCTGTCACCTTCAGAGACTAAGCAGCGAGGGGATCTGAGACGGCTCATTAGCAACCGGAACACCGGCGGCTTCAAATGCGGCTTTTTTCTCCTTTGCCGTTCCCGTTCCGCTTGATATTATTGCACCGGCGTGCCCCATTCGCTTATCTGCAGGAGCCGAGCTTCCGGCAATAAAGGCCACCACCGGCTTTGTAATGCTCTCTTTTATGAATTTTGCCGCCTGCTCTTCTGCATCGCCTCCAATCTCTCCAATAAGTACAATTGACTCTGTCTCGGGGTCGTTCTGGAACATTTTTAGAAGCTCTATATAGTAGAGCCCCACAACAGGATCACCCCCCACTCCTACAGCTGTAGATTGCCCTATACCATTGGATGTTAGATTGTACACTACCTCATAAGTGAGAGTTCCGCTTCTAGAGATAACACCGGTTGAGCCCTCCTTAAAGATATTTCCCGGCATAATTCCAACAAGACTCTTAGAGGGCGAAATGAGGCCGGGACAGTTTGGACCTATAAGTGAAGCCCCTCTTACTGAGGCATACCTGTAGGCATACACAACATCCAGAGTAGGGACACCTTCTGTTATACAAACTATTAATTTTATTCCGGCATCTGCCGCCTCCATTATTGCATCTTTTACAAAAGGTGCAGGAACAAATATGATTGAGGTATCTGCACCCTCGTTAATTACTACATCTTTAACGGTGTTAAATACAGGAATCTTATCCGAGGTGAAGCTCCCCCCTTTTCCCGGAGATGTGCCTCCCACAATACGAGTTTGGTATGCTAACATCTTTGAGGCGTGGAATCCGCCATCTCTGCCGGTTATCCCTTGAACAGCCACTCTTGAATTCTTATCTATTAATATGCTCATATTTAATATTTTACTAATTAATAACTCTTTTGGAATAACCGCATTACTCTCTATTACTAAGATCAACAGCCGCTCTGATTGCCTCTCCCATAGATTGAGCGCTGTGGAAAGCTGTCCCCAGCAGCATCTCTCTTCCCTCTTTTTCGTTGGTACCTGTAAGTCTTATAACTACCGGTATATTTGTATCTATGGATTTGAATGCCTCTATAAGCCCTTTTGCAACATCGTCGCATCTTGTAATTCCACCAAATATATTGATTAATACTACATTAACTTGGGGATCGGCCAACAAAAGTTTCATTGCTTCAATAACCTTTACAGGATTTGAACTTCCCCCAATATCAAGAAAGTTTGCAGGTTCACCCCCGTACAGCTTAATCATATCCATAGTGGCCATAGCAAGACCCGCCCCATTAACCATACAACCTATCTTACCGCCAAGATGAACATAACTGAACCCTTTAGATTTTGCATCCTGCTCCTTACGCTCCTCATCTGTGGGCTCAAAAAGAGCTTCAACTTCGGGCTGTCTAAAGAGAGCATTGTCGTCGAAATTCATCTTGCCGTCTATTGCAACAAGCTCTCCTTGTGCGGTAATGACCAAAGGGTTAATCTCTACCAAGGAGGCGTCTTTATCTGTGAATAACCTGTACATATTTTGAATAAGCGGTACCGCTTGCTTAACAATGTTGGAACTGCTAAAAAGAGACCATGCAGCCTCTCTTGCCAAAAAATCGGGCACGCCTGTGTGTGGGTCGATTGCTATTTTAAAGATCTTTTCGGGCGATGCAGCAGCAACCTCCTCTATATCCATACCCCCCTCTCTACTCATAATAAGTACCGTACTCTTACTGTTTCTGTCTATAACAAAACTTATATAGTATTCGCTCTCTATCTCTACACCCTTGGCAACCATTACTCTGTCTACAGCATATCCTTTAATATCCATACCCAGAATTGAGGCGGCCCTCTCTGCTGCTTCATTTGCACTTTTGGCAAGTTTAACGCCACCGGCTTTGCCTCGTCCTCCGGTAAGAACCTGCGCCTTGATTACCACTGTGCCACCTCCAAGTTTGTGATAAGCATCTACACACTCGTTTACATTTTTACAGACCACACCCTCTGCAGTGGGAATACCGTAGGTGTCAAAAAAATGTTTTGCCTGATATTCGTGTATCTTCATAGCTTTTTTATTTAAAGATAGTTAAATTAGAGTGTAATTAAAACACTATTATTTCTAATTTTGTTCAAAACAGAAAATCTTTTAAAAATGCAGGAGCAGAGAGGAAAAACACTTGTATTAAAAGCTTTTAAATGCGAAAATACAATCAGAGCCCCTTGGGTACCATTTTCGGGGGTACATTCGGGATCTCTTATAGGAGCAGATTCCGAGAGCTATCTAAAAAGCGCTTCTCTTATAGCAGAGGGGGTATCTAAAGCTATTGAGCTTTACAAAGCAGATGGTGTTCCGGTTGTATTTGACTTACAGCTGGAGGCAGAGGCGTTGGGCTGCAAGCTGCTTTGGACTAAAGAGAATCCACCCTCTGTTGTGAGTCACCCTTTAAGTTTGGGAGTGACATTGGAGGAGCTCAATATTCCATCTGCCAATGAAGGGAGGATTTACATTGTTATGGAAGCTGCTAAATTGCTTAGAGATAGGCATAAAGATATTGCTCTTTATGGTTTGGTAACAGGGCCATTCACCCTTGCTTTGCATCTTATGGGCACAGATATTTTTATGCAGATGCTTATAAACGAAGAGTATGTAAGAGGTGTTTTGCGCTTTTGTACAGAAGTTGCTAAAACTATGAGTCACTACTATACTCAAGCCGGTTGTGATGTCATTGCAGTTGTAGACCCTATGACCAGCCAGATTGGTACAGACCACTTTCTCTCATTGGTAAAACCCGAGATGGTTGAGTTATTCTCCTTTTTAAGGGAGAGAGATACTCCATCTTCTTTCTTTGTATGCGGCGATGCTACTCACAACCTTGAAGAGATGGCACGTTGTATGCCCGATAATATATCGGTAGATGAAAATATATCACTGGAGCTGGTAAAAGAGATCTGTATTGAGAGAGGTATAAGCTTTGGTGGTAATTTAAGACTCACTTCAACAATACTACTTGGGAGCAAAGAGGAGTGCATGGCAGATGCTATTGACTGTTTAGACAAAGGGGGAGAGAGGGGGTATATTATCAGCCCGGGGTGCGATATGCCATACTCCTCTAAGCCCCATAATGTGATTGCAATTGCAGACACTATTATGGATGAGTATACCCGAAAGGTGGCAAGAGAGCTTAAAAAAAGCTTGAAGAGCACCACTCCTCAACTTCGGTTGCCAAACTACTCAAAGGAGCAAAATGTTATAATAGATGTAGTTACTCTAGACTCTCTCTCCTGTGCGCCTTGCCAATATATGGTAGATGCTGTTAAAAGGGCGGTAGAGAGAAGCGGAGGTGTGGCAGTTTATAAAGAGCATAAAATAAAGGATATTAATGGATTGGCAATGATGAGAGCTCTTAATGTAAAGAGTATTCCCACAATATGCATAGACGGAGAGGCGCTTTTTGAATCAACTATACCGCCTTTGGAGGGTTTAATTAATAGTATAACGCAGAGGTGGATATCTAAACACGAGAGAGATGGTGAGTGAAAAGACAAAGATTGTTCTAATTTCGGGGTTTTTGGGCAGCGGTAAGACCACACTCCTTAGAAGAGCTGTTGAGTATGCCGGCAGAGGGACCCCGGTTGCTGTTGTGCAGAATGAATTTGGCGAGTTTGGCGCCGGTTCATTTGAACTGGAAGATCTCTCAACCAAAATGCACCTTACAGAGATTAACAGAGGGTCTATATTTTGTGTCTGCCTATACGATAAGTTTAGAGAGAGCATATCTACAATTGTTAAAGAGCACTCCCCTTCACTTATACTCATAGAGACAACAGGCCTTGCCGACCCCCTCTCAGTAGGGACTCTTCTGGCCAATAGTGATGAATTCTATCTGCATAGAGTGGTTACGGTAATCGATCCCTTGAACTACATTAAGATGAGAACACTTATAACCTCACTAGACAATCAGATAAGGGTGGCAGACGACATTGTAATCAACAGGACAGACAATATATCCAAAGAGGAGTTGGCTAAATGCCGCGAGATTGCAGAGAGGGTAAACCCATATGCAACTTTTTTTGAAACGGTTGAGTGTAAAGGTTACGACCTCTCTCTATTAACAGATACTCCATACGCTTTGAACAGAATTAGAAACTGTATGAGACTCCCTTCGGGAGAGCTCTCTAAACCAATTGAGGGTATCAGCTCTTATGTTTTCAGAACCACCCGCAAGATGAGCATAGAGTGGTTGGAGGGGCTAAAGAGAAATGTTCCGCAGGGAGTATTAAGAATGAAAGGCGTAGTTGCATGTGAAGATGGATTTAGTTACGTTATCCAGTACGCAAACAGAGATATCTTCGTTAAACAATATCACAGAAATTGCAACACAGAGATTGTTACTATAGGTTATGGTGATATCTCCTCTTTTCTTAGCTGAGGTGTGAAGTGAGCAACCAAACGAAAATGTTATTGGTATATTATCCCTTTGATAATCTCCCACTCCTTAACAAGGTCTTTCATTTTATCGTACCTGTTGTGTCTTTTGGCGGCAATTGCATTTTCCAGCGATCTGGATATCTCTGTGAGGTTGTTAAAACTCATATTCAGAGCTATCCCTTTTATCTTATGGGCCATCTTTTTGGCACTCTCAAGATTCCCATCCATCAGATTTGTCTCTAATATTTTAATGGTAGACTCCATCTCCAATTCTAGTGCATTTATGAGATCTGTGAGAACATTTTGATTATTGTCTACTCTTGCCATCATCTCTTCTTTATCGAAGTGGCGGCTTGTGTCAATGTTTGTGCCCTCCAAACTTTCTTGAACAGACTCCTCTCCTTTAAGATATTTTGCCAATATTCCGGCAAGCTCTTTCTGTTCGATAGGTTTAGTGAGATAGTCATCCATCCCTGCATTGAGGCATCTCTCTCTGTCGTCGTTTGAGGCCCCGGCTGTTAATGCAACAATAGGTATCCTTTTGCTTTTACCGTTTTCACTATCTCTAATACTCTCTGTTGCTTGGAGTCCATCCATCTCGGGCATCTGAACATCCATAAGGATAAGGTCGGGGTCTTCACTAAAGGCGAGTTCAACTGCCTCTTTTCCATTTCGTGCTTCAAATATTACAGCATCTTGAATAGAGTTGCCTATTAGCGTTTTAATCAATATCATGTTCATCTGAACATCCTCTGCAATAACTATAACCGGCTTCTCTTTGAACTTTACACCATAAAAATCTCCATATCCTCCACCATGAACCTGATAGTATCTCTTAGTTAGGGGTTTCTCTTTAATAACACCCGTTTTTGAGAGATTGAGCAGGTAATCGTACAGTTCAGATATTTTTACCGGCTTTATTAGTTTGTAAATATCTCCGGTTCGTTTGCTCTCCATATTAATTAAAGAGTCATCGTCTGAGCTGCACATTATAATTGCCGGCATCTTCTCTTTTTCAAGAGAGGTGTCTGCTCTGAGCATCCTGATTGTGTCGAGCCCGTTAATAAGGGGCATCTTGTAATCTATGAGAATAACATCGAATGGGGCAGAGAGCTTGATTCGTCTGATTGCCTCGAGCCCATCTTCGCAAGAGTCAACCTCTATATTCCAGCTTTTTAAAGTGTGTTCAAGAATTACTCTGTTGTTCTTGTTGTCGTCTACAACAAGTACTCTTTTAATAGTTAAGCTATTGTCTTTGAACTCTTCGTTAAAATCGTAGTTTGTTATTATGGAAAAATGAAAAACCGACCCTTTTCCAAGAGCGCTCTCCATTGTAATACCATCTCCCATTTTTGAAGCAAGATGGTTTGATATTACAAGACCCAGACCTGTACCTCCAAACTTTCTGGTGGTTGAGGAGTCTGCCTGAGTAAATGCCCTAAAGAGTCTCTTCTGCTCCTCCTGAGAAATCCCTATTCCGGTATCTCTTACAAAAAATGTAAACTCTCCCTCTCTATCATCAATCTTCCTGAACCCTATCTTAAGCTCTGCCTCGCCTCTCTCTGTAAACTTAATGGCATTGCTTATGAGGTTTACAAGAATTTGCTTTACTCTAATTGGGTCTACAACAGCATACCTTGGTGTTCCGGGCTGAATAAACAGAAGCAGCTCCAGGTTTTTTTGCATTGCCTGGTATTTGACCATATCGCACACCTGCTCGGCAATTTCAATAATATCTGTCTTTATTGGAGAGAGCTCCAGCCTCCCTGCCTCAATTTTTGAAAAGTCGAGAATGTCGTTGATAATCTCAAGAAGAGATTGTGCAGAGATATTTGCGTTCTCTACAAACTTTTTCTGAGATATGTTAAGCGGGGTTTTGTTTAAAAGCTCTGTAAACCCTATAACTGAGTTGAGCGGGGTCCTTATCTCATGGCTCATATTGGCGAGGAACTCCGACTTTGCTCTGTTTGCTGCCTCGGCCTGCTCTTTAGCTATTGTAAGCTGCCTCTCTGTCTCTGCTCTCTGGTTAACATTGGTTAACATTTGAGCAAACAGGGTAAGAAGCGACCTCTCCTTCTCTGTATATGTGTGATACTTTTTTACGGAGTCGAAACCAATGAACCCGGTTAAGGTTTCTCCGGTAAACATTGGTACGGTAATAATGCTTTTTATACCTTGCGGCTCAAGGATATCGCGCAGACACCCCGGGCCGGTATACGGCAGTGTTGATATATCTGACAGAATAAAGGCCTCTCCATTTTGGTGTTTACCAACCCATTCTGGGAAAAAGTCTATTGGAACATTCTGAAGGTTTTCTATCTCGGGTGTGACATCGTTTGCACACCACTCATAAGTATTAGATGTAGTCTTCTCAACAAAGTCGTATTTGAAGATGTAAGATCGGTCGGCTTCAACAAACTCTGCCATCTCTTTGAGAGAACACATAATAGTTTCGTCTACCAAATCAAGGGGAATATTGATATATGTGCTGGCAATATTCATCAGCATAGACTGCATCTTTGAAAGTCTCTCAACCTCCCTCTCTGCCGAAATCTTCAGGAAAGACTCTGCCAGAGTGTTTGCAAGAATCTGCATAAGGTGAATATCCTCGTCTTCCCAATCTCTGTACTCAGTAGTACTCTCAAGCCCAACAAAACCCTTTACACTATCATTAATGATAACCGGCAGAGATATTAGAGACCTGGTATCCATAGATTGAAAAATCTCTCTCTCTGCCCACGCCTCTTGAGGCAGGTGGTTAGTATTTTTGATAATAATAGTCTCTTTGTTAAAGATTTTCTCTTTCCACCAACCATAATTGTCTATATTAAGCTCTGTAAGCTTATCAATCACAGGATTTACTCCTTTTCGGCACACCTCATGTGTGTTTGACATTTTTTTAAGATCGTGTGAGAAGAGGAAGAGGAATCCCCTGTCTAGGCTGAATATCTCCACAATCCTGCGGAGCATGTCGTTGATCTTTTCGTCTATGTTTGAAGAGTCGGCAGAGATAAACCCCGACGATATATCTGCTACGATTTTATGAAATTTATTGTGGTAGTCATTAGCTTTGGAGCTCATAAGTTCAGCGGATTAGTATCGATAAATATAGTTAAAAAAACAAAGTTATACCCCGATGGTTCGATTTTTTTTATAAATTGCGGAGCTTTTTAGGAGAACCACCAATTAACAATATATAAAAGATGAGTTATGAAAATCACCACCGTCTTTTGCTGCTGCTCCTGGAAGATTCTATTCACGGTAACAACGGTACCCTTTTAACTGAGAACTTAACGAATGAAGGGCTTGACCGTAACGGTTGGCACAAGCTCTATTCAGATTCCACCACTCAAGGGGTTATTGCAATGCTCTTTAAAGCAGTAAACAGAGAGAAGAGAGCAAGTCAACTTGAGCTCAATTTTGGAGAAGAGAACAGAGATGAGAGTACAGATTCAGTTGAGTCGGCAGATAGTGTAAAAATTAAGTACGGTCTTGTAGACACAAGAACAACAACTCCTCCCTATGATATGCTATGCAAATGGGAGAGTGATTATCTTCACTATGCAAAAATTTACGAAAAACAGAAGGAGATCTTAAGTGAGATAGTAACATACCTCAAGGGCTTGGGGTGTGAACCTATTCTGCTAAATGGAGTAAATTATGGTAGGTACTATATGAATCCTGCAGCCAGATATTATGGCGATATAGATCTTTTTTTAGGTAACGATTTTGATAATGCAATAAAAGCGTTGAATAATCTTGGATTGAATGTTAAGAAGATCAATCGCTTTATGGCAAGAGCAACGTTAAGAGGTGTGTGTATAAGAGTTCACAAGAGACTTATGTTCTCTCAGTTTATAAATCGTCTATACTCAAAGAGTGATTATACTGCCTCAAAAATTTTGGGAGAGATGTTAACCGAAGAGAGAAGGGAGATTGAGGTAAACACAGTAACTGTTACCATACCCTCTTTAGAGTTTGAAGCTCTCTACATGATAAAATATTGTATGCACCACTTCTTAGAGTATGGACTCTACCTGAGACACTTGTGCGATATAACTCTCTTTTTTGAAACCAATCGCGACTTATTAGATCATAAACAGTTAGAGAACAAATTAAAGAGACTTAAACTATACAGAGTCTACTGTACATTTATAGCATCTTGTGTTGCAAACCTTGGTATGGATTACCCGGGTTATAACGGAACAATTAAAAAGTATTCACAAAAACTTACTATGGATATCTTCTTCAACCGGTACAGACTCACCTCCAGGGAGAAGATAAGAACCATGACCGGCTTGGGGAGATACCTTTTAAAGATTAGATACTTCAACGACTCCAGGTGGAAGTACTCACTTATAGACAGAAAAATATACTACAGACTTCTTGTTTACAAGCTACTTTTTTAATACTGCAAACGAAGCTAACCCTATTGAAATTATTGCCACTCCGGAAATTACAAAGGTGACCGAAATTCCTATATTGTCGGCTAAATAACCTGTGATAAGCAACCCTACAAGTGCGGGCAACATAGAAAATGTATCAAAAATAGAGAAGGCCCTACCCATAACAGCTGAGTCCATATTTGTCTGAAGAACCACCGTAAATGCTCCATGAAAGATTGCTGCCGCCACCCCTCCAAAGACCGTAAGGGCAGCAAAGTAATAGAATCCGGTAGGTGGTAGAAGGCCCGATATTGCAAAGGTGGCTCCAAGAATAAGATACATTGTGTTTATTAGCACAATGTTGTCTGTTTTAAGTCTCTTAATTCCCATAATCCCCCCTCCTGCAAGCATCCCTGCTCCCCATACTATCTCTATAAGACTCATTTTAAAAGGATCGCCGCCAAAATGGTCTAACGTAAGAAGAGGAAACATTATTGCTACCGGCATAACAAAAAATGTTGCCAACACAATAAATACAAATAGCCATAACACCACCCTCCTTTTCATCAGTTCGTGAAAACCCTCTTTAATCTCCAGAATCAGATCGGGGTCGCCCTCTCTTTTTGAAGGGGAGTCGGGAATCTTTACAAACAAAAGAGAGATTGTTGCAATCAACGCACCTGCAACATCCATCAGAAGCACAGACGTCATATCCATTGATGCAATAAAAAGAGCTGCAATCGCAGGTGCTGCAATGGTACTCAGTGAAAAGATCATCTGATTTATCCCCGCAATCCTCATCAATTGCGATTCAGGAGCCAATAGGGGTGTAGATGCCTGCATTGCCGGCATATGAAAAGCACTCCCGATTGATCTTAATGCAAGAAGAAGATATATGTACTCAATTCGAGTCTCACCCTTTCCTAGCCAGAAAAGATATGCCATTACGCCTGTACACAGAGCAATAAAGAGATCTGCTCCAATCATCACTCTTTTTCTGTTCCATCTGTCTACATAAACCCCCGTAAAAAGACCAAGAATCAACTGAGGTAGAAGAGTTGCAAGGGTTGAAAGTGCAAGAATCTCTGCAGAACCTGTTTTGATACTTAACCAAAATATTACAGAGTAGCCCACTACAGAGCTGGAGAGGGTAGAGAAGAGCTGGCCTGTCCAAATGATTGCAAAGGTACGTTTCCAGTGAGACGTCATATATAATCCTAATTACAAAAGGCCTGAATATTTAAATTATTTTTTTGATATTTTGCGCCTCCTCTTTACTGCAGATTAGAATCTCATCGGGAGTCTCTACAATAACCATATTGTTCACACCCAGCAAAGAGACCCTCTTTGAGGTGGTGCTTATAACAATGTTTCCTCCTGAATTAAGAGACCTTGCCTCTGTCCCTTTTACGATATTGTTATTCTTGTCTGCCTCAAATACCTCTGCCAAAGCAGGGAAGCTTCCAATGTCGCTCCATCCGAATTCTACAGGAATTACAAGCGTATTGTGGAACTTCTCCATAATGCCGTAATCTACAGAGATCTTTGTAAAGTTTGAGAATAATAGATTAAGAGCTTCATTACCCGGGTCTCTCATAGAGCTGCCCAATTCATCGATTTGCATTAACAGGTTATAATGATCGGGTAGCACTCTTTTGAAGGCATCCATCATTACATCTATTTTAAAAATGAACATTCCGCTGTTCCATAGATGTCTACCCCCTTTTACATACTCCTCTGCAATATTGTAAAGAGGTTTTTCACAAAACCTAAGAACTTTGCCAACTTCACCGGCGTGTATGCTCTCTGTCTCTAAATAGCCGTAACCGGTCTCGGGATAGGCCGGTTTAATACCCAGAGTTACAATAGCATTCTCATTGGCAGCTGCATCTATAGCTGTTTTTAGAGACTCTCTAAAATTATCTTCATGTTTAATTAGATGGTCAGAAGCCAGAACAATCATAACAGAACCGGGGTACTCTCTACCCACGATTACCGAAGCAAAGCCGATTGCTGCTGCTGTATCTTTGAACGCCGGCTCTATTATTATATTCTCTGCCGGAATGTTTGGCAGCTCCTCCATAACGGCCGGGGCCTGCACAGAGTTTGTTGCTATGAAAATCCTCTCCACCGGTACAATAGGGAGAACCCTCTCTACGGTCATCTGAATTAAACTTTTTTGAGGATCTACAAGCTTAAGCAACTGTTTGGGGCGCTCTTTTGTAGATAGAGGCCAAAAGCGCTCACCTGAGCCCCCGGCCATTATAAGTACGGTGCAATTATTCATATGTATTAAGATACAGTAAAACTAGAATTAGCAAAAGGCGAAGTTAACCAAAATTGTTTTTATATACTATCTTTGCCAAAATCACTTACCATTTCAAAATAACCAAATCATGAAATTTTTTATAGATACAGCAAATTTAGATCAGATAAGAGAGGCAGCCGGATTGGGCATTCTAGATGGAGTGACAACCAACCCCTCACTTATGGCCAAAGAGGGAATTAAAGGGGAGGAGAACATTAAGAACCACTATGTAAACATCTGTAATATTGTAGATGGGCACGTTAGTGCAGAGGTTATTGCTACAGACTACGAAGGGATGATACAAGAGGGAGAGGAGTTGGCCTCACTTCACGAACAGATTGTGGTGAAGGTCCCTTGCACACGTGAAGGGATAAAAGCTATCAGGTATTTCTCCGATAGAGAAATCAGAACAAACTGCACTTTGGTTTTTAATGCGGGTCAGGCGCTGCTGGCAGCAAAAGCAGGTGCAACATATGTATCTCCCTTTGTTGGCCGTTTAGATGATATCTCTTGGGATGGAGTTGCCCTCATTAAGCAGATAGTTGGAATATATAACTATTACGGATACGAAACTCAGGTGCTTGCCGCCTCTATAAGACACACGCTTCATATTATCCAATGCATGGAGGCGGGCGCAGATGTTGCCACCTGTCCGCTCGATGCCATACTGGGAATGTTAAAACACCCGTTAACAGACATTGGTCTGGAGAAATTCCTTGCCGACTACAAAAAGGTGAACGGATAAATACTAACAGTTAACTGCAGAGATCATCAATCTCCTGAGTAACCTTTCTAAGTTTCTTATCTGAGAGACCCAGGCCTTTTAATATAGCCGGGTCTCTCTTTAGTTGGCGGCAAATTACAAAACCGCCCTCCATAAGCTTCTGCTTCTCTGCCGTGTTTAAGCTTGTAAGAGATGTTATCGGGAATATCTTCTCTCTGTCTATTATCTCTCTAAGACTCTCGCCTTTAGGATAGTCCCAACTCAAAAGATGAAGCCCGCTGCACTCTCCGTATGCCTCTGCATCTGAGGTAAACCTGGTATTTGTAACAACACCCCCGGAGAATGTAAATTCATTGAATTCGGCTCTTGTTTTACGTACCCTTATTATATCGTCTACCCTGGAACGGATATATAGAGGAACCTGTACATTGGCATTTTTACCCGTGCTTTGGTAGTACTTGCACTCAATAAATCTCTGGTGGTTGTCTTTAGTTGCAATCACATCAACTTCATGAGTTACGCAATGGCCATCCAGTGTCTTTGCAACCTCTACATTGTAACCCAGTACTTTAAATATCTCTCCTGTGAAATATTCAAAAGGGTGTCCGGTAGGGCCAAGCTCCATCATTGCGCTTTTGAGTTTGTATCTGGCCGCATTACTCACTGTTCTCTTTCTGAGCATACTGAATGCCTTTGAGTATACCTTTTTACTGGGTACCCCCTCAACTCCCCTCTCTAACATTAATAGATGCTCATTATAGACCCAACTTTCAATCTCCTCTGCAATCTCATCTATTATATTGCCCTCTGCACCCGATCGCTTGAGAGACTCCTCCAGCTTTTCACGAGAGAACGGTTCATTCAGGCCCGATGCCTTTTTTATCAATGGTTTACTAATCATAGGTTAATGAATCTTCACAAAATTATCACAATTTTTTAACTCAGGTGAAAAATAATTTATTTACATTTGTTCGTATTTTTACGAAATACGAAATTGATAACAAATTAAACATTAGTTACAATGTCTAAAGATCAGCAGTTTTATAGTGAAGAGCAGGAGAAAATTGCACTCTATAGCAAAGCACTATCGCATCCGGCCAGAGTTTTTATTTTAGAATATCTCTCAAAAAATTTCGATAAATGTTGCTATAGCGGAGATATGGCAGAACTACTCCCTATTGCACGAAGTACTCTATCTGAGCATCTCAAAGAGTTAAAAAAGGCCGGATTAATTCAAGGGGAAATAAAAGCCCCATATATTAAGTATTGTATTAACCGTTCAAAATGGAATGAAGCAAAAAAACTAATGTATGAATTTTTGAACAGAGATATTGAGACAGGTTCGTGCAGTATTAAGTAAATCAAGAAAACAAAATTATTAATAAAAGTATATAATATGACAATCAAAATTTTAGGACCCGGCTGTGCTAAATGCAAAACACTTGCCAATACCGTAGAAGAGATAGTTAAAACAGGTGGCTATAATGCACAAATTATTAAAGTAGAAGATATAATGGAGATTATGAACTACAACGTTATCTCTACACCTGCATTGGTAGTGAATGAAAATATAGAGATTAAGGGCAGAGTGCCCGGGTGGGAAGAGATAAAGAGTATTCTTGAAAAGTATAAGGAATAGGTTATGAAAAGATTACTATTTATCACAGCAGCTTTGATTATTATATTCTCGAACTGCTCCGGAGGAAAATCTAAGAGCGATACATATAACTTACGTGAAGTGAATAGTGAGATGGCAGCAACAGAGATTAAACTTCTCTATTTTCACTATACACGGCGTTGTGTAACATGCTTGAATGTAGAGGAGAACTCAAAAGCTGCATTTGAACAGCTATATAAAGAGAAGATAGAGAGGGGAGAGGCCAATTTTAAAAGTCTGAATCTTGATGATGAGCAAACGCAAGAGATTGCCAAAAGCCTTAATGTAAAAGGTCAGGCACTGGTTGTAGTTGTAAATGGTTTAAAAAGCGATATAACGGCTTCGGCATTTTTAAGCTCTAAGAACTACGAAAAAATCAAAGCAGAGATCAAAAAAGCAGCTGATAATTCTCTAAAAATAAAATAGATGGAATTTTTACAGTCTCTACTCGACTCTTCTCAATACTCATTTATAACAGCAATAATTTTGGGGCTTATGACGGCAATCAGCCCATGCCCATTGGCAACCAATATCTCTGCAATTGGATTTATTGGCAAAGACATCTCAGATAAGAGGGCTGTATTTTTAAAGGGATTGGTCTATACAGCAGGTAGAGCAATTAGCTACACCCTGTTGGCAATTGTCCTCTATTTGGGAGCCGATCAGATGGATATAACCAATCTTTTTCAAGGTTGGGGAGAGAAAGTACTGGGTCCGATGCTTATCTTGATAGGGCTTTTTATGATTGACGTTATAAAATTAAAACTTCCCGGTTTCTCTACACTCTCTCAGAAATTGGGAGATAGGAGCAGGAGTAGTTACTGGAGCACTCTTCTGTTAGGAGTTGTTTTTGCATTGGCTTTTTGCCCGTATAGCGGCGTTATCTATTTTGCAATGCTCATTCCTATTACAATAACAAGTGCAGGAGGATTGTATTTACCCTTACTTTTTGCAGCAGCTACAGGTATCCCGGTAATCATCTTTGCTTGGATTTTGGCATACGCAGTAGGAAATGTTGGAAAGATGTATAATAAGATAAAGATTTTCGAGTACTGGTTTAGAAGAGTAGTTGCCGTTGTTTTTATTGCAGCCGGAGTATATCTTATTACAGAGATTATGTTTTAACATTATTTTGATTGATTATAAAATAGTTACAAAATGGATAATAAAAGAGAATTAAAAACTTTGGGTTGGATAGTGCTACTATTCCTGGCAGCTTTTTTTCTACCTATAGAGAGTGCGCGATTCAATACAGCCATTGCCGCTACTATGGATTTGGTAAAATGGTATGCCAGGGAGCACGTTGTTTTATGCCTGTTGCCTGCATTCTTTATAGCAGGAGTTATCTCTGTGTTTGTCAGTCAGGGGTCTGTTCTTAAATATTTTGGAGCAAATGCAAAAAAATGGATAGCTTACACGGTTGCCTCTGTATCGGGTACTATACTCGCCGTATGCAGCTGTACTATACTGCCGCTCTTCTCCAGCATACATAAAAGAGGAGCCGGTTTGGGACCCGCGATAGCATTCTTGTACTCCGGGCCTGCCATTAATATTTTGGCAATTATTCTAACAGCCCGTATTCTGGGTTTTGAGATGGGAGTTGCCAGAACCATTGGAGCCGTTGTCTTTAGTGTGGTTATTGGACTATCTATGTCTTTTATCTATAGAAAGGAGGAGAGGGTAAAGAGAGAACAGCAGATGAATATACAAAATCCTCCCGAAAAGAGACCAATGTGGCAGACCTCTTTTCACTTCTTCACCCTGGTTTTAATTTTAGTTTTTGCAAATTGGGGTGCACCAACAAAGGAGGAGACAACAGGTGTGTGGTACTTTATATGGAGTAATAAATGGTTAATAACATCGGGTTTCACACTAATGTTGGGATACTCCCTTATTAAGATTTTGAAGATTAAATGGCAGTGGGTTCTTGGGTCGGGAGTTTTAATTGCTATATCTGCATTTATATCCTTTACCCTTATAGACAACATGAAAATTGCTCCACTGGTGCCAATGCTAACCGGCATAGTCTCTCTTTCGGTTATAACTCTTTTAGATAAAAGAGACCAAGAAAATCGCGAGTGGACCATTTCTTCCTGGGGATTTGCAAAACAGATTATTCCACTGCTGGCAGTTGGAGTTATTACGGCAGGCTTTCTTCTGGGGTCGACACACGACTCCACATCTATTCCGGGGGTGATTCCAAACAACTGGATAGAGAGACTGGTGGGAGGAAACTCAATTTTCTCTAATCTCTTTGCATCTATAGTAGGCGCGTTCATGTACTTTGCCACCCTTACAGAGGTTCCAATATTACAAGGTCTTATTGCTTCGGGAATGGGCAAAGGCCCTGCCTTATCGCTTCTTCTGGCAGGACCATCTCTATCTCTACCAAATATGCTGGTAATCAGAGAGGTGATTGGAACTAAGAAGACCGCTGTTTATGTGGCCTTGGTTATCTTTATGGCAACAATATCGGGATTAATTTACGGTTCTTTATTTTAACATTAACATTAACATACAATGAAAATACTTATACTTTGTACCGGAAATAGCTGTAGAAGCCAGATGGCTCACGGCTTTTTGCAATCATTCGACAGTAGATTGCAGGTGTGCTCGGCAGGAACAGAGGCATCGGGGACGCTCAACAAAAGAGCTGTAGAGGTAATGAGAGAGGCAGGTGTAGAGATAGGTCACCATACATCAGACTCGGTTGAGCTATATTTAGGAGAGACATGGGATTATGTAATTACTGTTTGTGGAGGAGCAGAAGAGAACTGCCCTCTGTTTACAGGAAAAGTCAAAAACAGAATTCATATAGGTTTTGAAGATCCCTCTCACGCTACAGGTACAGAAGAGCAGATTAGAGAGCAGTTTATAAAAGTGAGAGACCAGATAAAAGAGGCATTCTATAAATTGTATATTTCACAAATCAAACCACAATTATAATATTATTTACCAATGGAAGCTAAAAAGAAACAAATAGGTTTTTTTGAAAAATACCTTACACTTTGGGTTGCTTTATGTATTGGCGGAGGTATTGTATTAGGACTAATTGCAGGCGACTCAATTGAGTTCCTAAGCAAAATGGAGATTTACAGAGTAAATATACCTGTAGCAGTACTGATTTGGCTCATGATATACCCTATGATGCTTCAGATTGATTTCTCCAGTCTTAAAAATGTGAAAAGAGACCCAAAGGGACTCATGCTTACAGTATTTATCAACTGGATTGTAAAACCATTTACAATGGCCTTTTTTGCATGGATATTCTTTTCCAAGCTATACACCGCATTTATCTCACCGGAGCTTGCCGGCGAGTATATTGCCGGAGCAATACTTTTAGGAGCCGCCCCCTGTACGGCTATGGTTTTTGTTTGGTCGTACCTTTCAGATGGAGACCCTACGTATACTTTGGTCCAAGTATCGGTAAACGATCTTATTATTTTGGTTGCGTTCATACCAATCGTAGGATTACTGCTAGGAATAACAGATGTGAGTATTCCATATGATACTCTTGTATCTAGTGTAGTAATTTATGTTGTTATTCCTTTGGTAGCCGGTTATCTTACAAGTAGAGCGTTAATAAGGACTCACGGTGAGGAGTGGTTTAAAGTTGTCTTTCTACCCAAGTTCAAGCCGGTAAGCATAATGGCTTTACTACTTACTCTGATTCTCTTGTTTGCATTTCAGGGAGAAAATATAACCAATAACCCTATTATAATTATTTTAGCTGCTGTACCACTAATAATTCAAACCTATTTTATCTTTTTTATAACCTGGTTTACAGGAAAAAAGATAAAGTTACCGTATGCTATCTGCTCGCCTGCGGCTATGATTGGTGCCAGTAACTTTTTTGAGCTTGCTGTAGCCGTTGCAATAGCACTGTTCGGGCTTCACAGCCCCGCCGCACTGGTCACGGTAGTAGGTGTGCTTGTTGAGGTTCCCGTTATGCTGTCTTTGGTTGCTTTGGCAAAAAAGTGGAGATACTAGCTTTTTAAAATAAAGATTTTTCTCATCTGGGTCTCCCATCCAAGATGGTTACGGGTGAACTCTTTCATAGCATCTCTGTCTATTTGAGTGTTTTTAACAAAATCCACCACACGAGCAATGTCTATGTCGGAGTCATCTGCAGGTACCTTTAGAACGAATGGCTTATCGTTGAAATTAACGTCGTGCTCTGAGTAGAAAAAAGGGATACCTCTTGCGCAGTATTCACTGTTTTTAAGAGACTTAAGATCTTTTATCATCTTACGGTGCACACCAAGACAACCGGCAGCTATGTGACACTTTTCATAGATACTATTGAGCTCATCTCCCGAAGTAAAACCTCTAACATGAACATACTTAGACAAACCGTAGCTCTTTATAAGAGTTAAATACCTTTGCGACTCACTGTTGTTGCCAATCCCCACCAAATAGAGCCAAACCGAAGTCTCTACCGGATTTTTATAATAATTTTTTAATCCTGCCAATAACCTGTCGTAGCCGTGCCAAAAATACATAGAGGCAACAGCTATGATAGAGACACAGCACTTCACCTGATTGATTTTAGACTCTTTTATGTAGTTCAAATCTACTCCGTTATTAATCTTAATTGTTTCGACTCCATATATACTATCCTCAGAAGAGAAGGTTACAACTCTATCTACACATGATTTAAACCGCTCTCTTGATACCCTCTCTATGGCCAGTATTAATTTCTCTGCCAAAGAGCGGTTGATGTACTCATGGTCGTAAGGATAGGTAGGAATTTCCAGTATAACTCTTATACCTGCTCTCTTAATTTTCCTTAGGAAACCAATAAAAAATGGATTGGCAAAATGGGTATATCTAATATATACAATGGTGTATCTGTTATTAATCAAATACGATCTTAAATGAGAGAATGATACCCTCCATGTACAGTTGATAGGGAATGAGCAGATACTCTCATGGTTTGAGTACTCTTTATCGCAAATCATTCTTAAAAGATGTCCCTCATTGCCATTTTTAGAGAGATAGGAGACAGTAGTATGCACACCAATTGAGTTCATGGCATCTACCTGAGCGTGTATTTTTCTGCCTATACCACTAACCTTCTCAAGGTTTTGGAACAGGATGAACATTGCCTTATCTGAGGCCGATACTGAGAGCATTCTTATATACGATTTTCTTTAGTTGGAATAGCGAAGAGGGGGCAAGAAATCTCTCCAAAACAGCCAAACCATTACTGCTTCTGTGAATTTTCCTTCCATTACTTCTCTCTCTGGAGAGCAGATAACCATAATAGCCGTTTTTATGGATAATCTCTAAAGTGTGTCTGTTCAAATCATGCTCCTGTCCATTAGGTACAGAAAAAACCTTTGATACCTCCAACCCATTCTGCTCTAATAACTCACGATTACCCTCAATCTCTTCTCTCTGTTTTTGGGCTGTAAGTGAAGATAATATATAGTGATTGATGGTATGGTTCCCAACTTTCACACCGGTAAAACGGGTAAGAGATTGTAGAGACGATAGACAGTGTTCACTCTCTACCTTTATTCCGCTCTTCTGAAGGAAAAGATCTATATAACTTTCAATAACATCGGAGGGGACTCTAGGGTGTTTAGATGCAGAAAAAAGATTATCGGTATTAATACCGTATGCGGTGCTCAGCTCGGGATACTCTTTAAGCATTCTCTCAACCAGATTGTATCTCATTATCTCTCTAAGTTTATCCCTCCAGAGAGTTCTTCCCGCTAAAGTAGCTCCGTTTACATAAATTGTGCAAGGAATCTTAAGCTCCTCCAGAATTGGGAGGGCGTTTGTCACTGCCGAATTGTAAGCATCATCGAATGTTACTGCAAAACATCCCGGTTTATAGTCAATTGCAAGCTCATCTACATCTACTGCTTTAAATCTATTACTCATCCATATCATCTGCTCTCCAAAACATTGAGGAGATACATTGTGCAGATAGGGTGGATTGTTAAATCCACTGTATTCATTAACAGAGTGATAGAGCAGTATGTGTGTTTTTTTGCCTAGCATCTCTTACAGATTAAAAAATGAAACCTCTATCAAATTTAATTAAAATATCGTATTTTTACACAAGTAGCAGCAATAAAAATAAATAACTAAAATATGAATAAGAGAGTTCTGTTTACAATTCTGTTAATATGCCTTCCGCTGGTTTCATTTGGTCAGGATGTGCTTAATCTGCCCCTTGCCTCATTTACAAAATGGGTAAAGATGGTCAACAACTCGGGATACCCTAAGGTTACTGCCGGTAACGACGAAAATCTGGAGTATTCAGCCACATTTATGCTATCTATGGAGAAGGTTTTTTATGTAAAAGTGACGCCCTTAAACACACTTCAACAGCTTACAGAGGGAATTGAGAATGCAGAGAGCTTTACACTTGCCGGTAACCGGGTGGTTTACGGATTAAAAGGTGGAAAGGCGCATTTTGTGGCAGAGGTGAAGGAGAAGGGGTATGTATTTCTGATGAGGACCGATGAGAAAAACAAAAGAGCAGAGCTGGAGGAGATTGCAACCAATATTAAATTCAACCGAATAGACCAGTAACCCGCCGGGTAATCAATAAACCAGCCCAAAAGTTTTTAAGAAGAACGCTTTTTGCAGCTTAAATAGCGACGAAGGTGCAAGGTATCTGTTGGCGTACTTGAGCCCATACTCATCTACCCTTAGAGAGCAGCTATCTGTCTTCTCCTGAGAGAAGACCATTCCCGTGTATCCTGCCTCCTTGAGTATTTTTCTGGTATTATCATTTACATCCTGCCCCAATCCGTTTGGAACTGAGAAGACCGAGGATATTTTTTTTCCAAAGTTTTTAAGAATCTCCTTGTTACTTAGAATCTCTCTCTCCTGACTTTTGTAGTTTAATGAAGATAGAATATAGTTATTGTAACTCCTGTTGCCCACACTTATAAACTTTAGCGAAGGATCTATCCCGAAAGCTGAGAGGGTTGGCTCTACATCTACCTCTATTCCTCTATTATATATAAACTTATCCAACATGAAATCTACAACATTGGATGGAACAAGAGAGTCTTTTGTCTGATAAAAAATTGTTTTAAAGGCTACTCCGTATTTTTGAGTTAGAACAGGGCTCTCCTCCAGAAAATCACCGGCCAGACCCAGCTCCATAACCTTTCTTAACTTATCTCTCCATAACCTCTTCCCCTCAACTGTTACACCGTTGATAAATACAGTATAGGGAACCTCCATCTGCTCTAAAAAGGGGATAGCACTCTTAAAAATTGAGAGATAGGAGTCGTCGAATGTAATGGCACACTGCCCACCCCTAAAATCTGTCATAATATTATCCAGAGAAACTATTTGGAATCTATCTTTTATCCACCTGATTTGTGATTCAAACACATGCGGCCTCACATTATGAAGAAAAGGGGGATTATTCTGTTTTGAATAATCCGAAACAGCATGGTAGAGAAGAATATGAGAACAGCGTTTCATGAATATTACCAAATTTACTAAAAAAACTTATTGTTCGTTATATTCTTTTTATATTTACAACACATTTTTTAACCTCTTTATTATAAACACTTACAGGTTCGTATAAAATGATCACCCAAAGAGTACAAAAACTGAGAGAGGAGTCGGTTAACACGCAACCCTCAATATCTATAGAGCGTGCACTTATAGAGACGGAATTTTACAAAGCAAACTTTGGTAAATATCCGGTGCCTATACTACGAGCCCTCAATTTTTTTGAAATATGCACCAAAAAGAGCATCTATATTGGAGATTACGAATTGATAGTGGGGGAGAGAGGCCCTAGCCCCAAAGCTGTTCCAACATTTCCCGAACTCAATTGCCACTCGGCAGAAGATCTTAGAGTGTTAAATACAAGGGAGTTGCAACGCTACACCATAAGCGAAAATGATATTGAGCTCTACGAGAGAGAGGTTATCCCATACTGGAGAGGTAAGAGTTTGAGAGATATTATATTTGAAAGAGTACCTGCCGATTGGAAAAGGGCCTATGAGTGCGGACTGTTTACCGAGTTTATGGAGCAGAGAGCACCCGGCCACACTGCGCTGGACGGCAAGATCTACAAAACCGGGTTGATTGGATTTAAAGAGAGGATAGCACAACAGATAGCCAAATTAGACTTTATAAACGACCCCGAGGCCACAGATAAAAGAGATCAACTGGAGGCCATGAGCATCTCCTGCGATGCTATGATTGAGTTTGCCCGGAGACACTCCCTCCTTGCAGCAGAGAGAGCAGAGAGCAGACAGGTGAGCGAACAGCAGAGAGATGATCTCAAAGAGATAGCACGGGTTTGCAGCAGAGTACCCGAGTATGCTCCACAAACTTTTCACGAAGCACTTCAGATGTACTGGTTTATCCACCTTGGCACAATAACCGAGCTAAATGGGTGGGATGCAATGAACCCCGGCCATCTGGATATCCACCTTTGGCCATTCTATAAAAAGGAGATTGAAGAGGGAACCCTAACCAGAGAGAGGGCAAAAGAGCTGCTCAGCTGCTTCTGGATAAAGTTCAACAACCACCCGGCACCTCCAAAGGTTGGTATAACGGCAAAAGAGAGCGGAACTTACAACGACTTTACAAACATCAATATAGGTGGCATTAACAGAGACGGTTCCGACGCAGTTAACGAGATCTCCTATATGCTGTTGGAGATAGCAGGGGAGCTGCATATACTTCAGCCCGGAAACTCTGTTCATATAAGCAGAAGAACACCCGAGAGATTCTTGAAAGAGGCTTGCAAAGTAATTGCAAAAGGTTACGGCTACCCCTCTGTTTTTAACGTAGATGCATATATTAAGGAGCTGGTTTTGCAAGGTAAGAGCTTAGAAGATGCAAGAGAGGGAGGGTGCAGCGGATGTATAGAGGTAGGAGCATTCGGAAAAGAGGCCTATCTCCTAACGGGATACCTTAACGTGCCTAAGATTCTTGAAGTAACACTCAATAATGGGGTAGATCCAATGAGTGGAGTGAGGGTTGGGCCCGCCACAGGAGATGCTCATACGTTCAACTCTTTTGAACAACTCTACAGAGCATTTGTTGAGCAGTTAAACTATGTTGTAGACCTAAAGATTGGGGTAAGCAACTACATAGACAGAGTGTTTGCAACACGTATGCCTGCAACATTCCTCTCGGTGGTGATAGATGACTGCATAGAGAGAGGGAGAGACTACTACAATGCAGGCCCAAGATACAACACCAGCTATATACAGTGTACCGGACTAGGAACGGTTACAGATTCACTCTCGGCCATAAAAATGCACGTGTTCGAAAAATCTACCTTCACTATGGAGCGACTTCTTACTGCACTATCCAATAATTTTGAAGGAGACGAAGTTTTAAGACAGACCATTATTAACCATACACCATTTTTTGGTAACGACAACGATTACGCCGATTCAATAGCAAAAAGAGTCTACGAAGAGCTCTATAGAGCCATAGATGGCAAAAGAAATATTAAAGGGGAGTTTTACCATTTAAATATGCTCTCTACCACCTGTCATGTGTACTTTGGCAAAGTTACCGGTGCCACTCCAAACGGAAGGCATAAAGGTAGAGCAATTTCAGACGGCACCTCGCCATCTCAGGGGGCAGATACAAACGGACCAACTGCCGTAATACACTCTCTAGGGAAATTAGATCAGACAAAGAGTGGAGGTACCCTCTTGAACCTAAGATTTTTACCATCGGTTATCTCTGGCGATAGCAATTCGGCTAAGCTGGCATCGTTAATAAGGAGCTATTTTGCTCTGGATGGCCACCATATACAATTTAATATTGTAGATACACAAACACTTCGCGACGCACAGAAAAGGCCTCACGAATACAGAGATCTGCTTGTTCGCATGGCCGGTTACAGCGACTACTTTGTACATATGAACAGAGATCTTCAGGAGGAGATTATTTCCAGAACAGAGAACGGAGGGGTGTAAGATGAGAGTGTTTGATATGAGGAGATTCTCTCTCAACGACGGACCCGGAATCAGAGTTACCATCTTCCTTAAAGGATGCCCCCTCTCTTGTGACTGGTGCCACAATCCCGAGGGTATCTCTCACTCGTTTCACATAATGTATAACAAAGAGAGGTGCATAGATTGTAAAATGTGCAAAGAGAGCTCCGCTGAGTGCCCTGCCGGAGCACTTTGGGTTTGCGGCAGAGATGTTACAACCTCTCATATAATGGAGTTCATAGAGAGAGACGTAGATGTATTCGATAACTCGGGAGGAGGTGTAACCTTTTCGGGAGGAGAGCCGCTACAACAGCACAAAGAGCTGGTAGAGATATTGGAGCTGTGCAGAGCTAGGGAGATTCATACTGCGGTAGACACATCGCTCTACGCCCCAAGAGAGGTTGTAGAGAGAGTTGCATCTAAAACCCACCTCATTCTGGCCGATATAAAACATCTTGACAGCGAGATGCATAAAAAGAGAACAGGAGTAGATAATGCACTTATTTTAAGCAATATAAAATTTCTGATATCCCATAATTATCCAATTAGAATTAGAGTTCCTCTGATTGAAGGGTTTAACGACAGCAATCAATTCAAATTACAGCTAGACCATTTTTTGAGCAGCTGTACACCCAATGGCATCTCTATACCCCAAATAGATTATCTTCCATATCACAATACAGGAAAAGGCAAGCTATCTCTAATAAAATTTTACTAACTTTATTAGACTCAAAAAGGCAACTCTTAATCAAAACATAATGAACAGATATGCTTTTGTTTTTGCAATTGCTGTAACTTTGTGCATGGCATTGTCGTGCAGCAAAAATGAGGCTCCCAAAGAGAAGCCCACTACAGCAACCGCTCCACAGGTAACCACCTCCTCTTTAAGCGATATAACGGTTAACTCTGCAAAATGCGGGGGAGTAGTCTCTTCCGACGGTGGGGCTACGGTGTCGTCACGAGGCGTTTGTTGGTCTACAAGCGAGAATCCAACAACAACATCTTTTAAAACCACAGATGGTAACGGAACAGGGACCTTTGTGAGTAATATTACAGGACTCACTCCGGGAACTACCTACTATGTAAGAGCTTATGCAATTAACAGCGCTGGAACCGCATATGGCAACCAACAAACTCTTGTTACCGGAGCAAACCTTGCGGTAGTAACAACACGGCCTGTCTCTGAGATTACAACAGGCACGGCTACGGCCGGAGGAGAGATCACATCCGACGGAGGGGGTGCTATAACAGCCAGAGGCGTCTGCTGGTCGGCAAATCAGAATCCAACCATTTCGGACACAAAGAGCAACGATGGCACCGGAGCCGGTACATTCAGCAGCACAATCTGGGGCATGAATCCAAATACAACCTACTACTACAGAGCTTATGCCACAAACCAGGCAGGAACCTCGTATGGCAACTCTGTTGCTCTAACTACCAAAGGGGCAGAGATACTGGGCTCTAGCGAGATGCTCTTCCCAAATATGGCCGGTTCCACCACTACAACCTTTTTAGATGGGGAGCAGGTTACGGTTGAGCTCATAAATGGACTTCATATATATCAGGGCGATATGATACTAACGCCGGCTCAACAATCTTCACTAATCTTTACAAAGGGCGCCGCTCTGGAGAGTGCGGTTAGAAGGTGGCCTCAAAATACAGTATACTACAGCATAAATGCTACATTACCAGATCAGTCCAGAGTTATACAAGCAATGAATGCTATTGCCGATGTTACCAATATTATATTCACACCAAGAACAGGAGAGAGCAACTATATAGAGTTTGTATTTGATAAGGACGGGTGCTCGTCATATGTAGGAATGGTTGGCGGCAGACAGGAGATTAGAATTGCAAACTGGGGCACTATGGGAAATGTGATGCACGAGATATGCCATGCACTTGGAATGCTCCACGAGCACAGTAAAACAGGGAGAGACGCCTTTATCACTATCCATACAGATAATATAATAGACAGATATAAACATAACTTTAATGAGTACAAGAGATCGGTGAACTCTCCAACACCTCAAGCTTTTGATTTTAACTCAATTATGCTTTACTCGCCAAACTCCTTCTCAAAAAATAACAATCCAACCATAACAAAGAAAGACGGGAGCACATTCCAGGTTCAAAGATTGTATCTATCAACTAACGATACCGAGCTTTTGAACACTCTATACCCATCTATCAACGAAACCGTTAAAGATGCAGACAACAACCTCTATTCGGTGGTAAGAATCGGCAGTCAAAGATGGATGGGGCAGAACTTAAAAACAACCCGCCTAAACGATGGCTCTTTCATCACAAATATAACTGCCAACAGCCAATGGAGCTCGGCAACAACAGCCGCATGGTGCTCATATGAGAACGAGAACACCAACCGAGATCTTTACGGACTTCTATACAACTGGAGTGCTATTAACAGCGGCAAACTGTGTCCTGTAGGATGGAGGGTTCCAACCGACGAAGATTGGCAAGCACTTAACGACTATCTGGGAGGAACAAATGTGGCCGGAGGGGCACTTAAAGAGAGAGGAACAGACACATGGGCATCACCTAATACAGGAGCAAACAACAGCTCGGGATTCTCTGCCAGGCCGGGAGGATACAGATACTCTGCCGGCTACTTTGGAGGAAAAACCTATGGTGCAGACTGGTGGTCATCTACCACAGAGACAACCACAAATGCTTGGGCATGGGGTGTAAACTCTACTCAAACCAAATTCAACCGCTACTCTCAGAATAAACTGAGCGGATTATCGGTACGGTGTGTAAGGTAGTTTTGACAACACTATTAAAGTGCCCTTGATTATAAGGGCAAATATAAGGTTGATTACAAGCGTAATAGCGGTTATTATATAGAGAGCAGACAGCCCCGATATAATAGCCCACTTAGTATCTTCTGCATCACTGCTAAATATTACCAGAGTAGCCACTCTTACGCCAATAAAGAGTATCGAAAAGAAGAGTGTGCCCCATAAAGCCGCCTTAATGTCGGATTTGCTCAAGGTGATTGAGCTGCCAACAGAGAATGTAATATATAGAAAAAGAGCAACTCTCCACCAGCTTGCACTACTAATGCCGGAAATCTTCTCTGTGAAAGCAGAGGAGTAGTGGCTCAAGTTAATCCCAAAGAGAAGATGCGCAGACACAAACAGGGCTAGAGAACCAAATATTATAGGTCCAATCCCTATGAAGAGATTACCAATCTGATGGTAGATATTTCTCTTATTGTAGCTGTGTGTTACTGCAGCTTTTGGGTGAAAAAATACAATCTTCTTTATCTTATGCCCAAAAATGAGTGCAAAAAAGGCGTGACTACTCTCATGGACAATGGTTCCCAACCAACAGAAGCCATAGATAAACAGATCTCTTCCCATGAGTTCGCAGCCCCACTTCTGAAGCTTAGCCGTAACAACATTCATCAACAAAGCCAGCACCGCAAACGGCCCCAGAAGCACAACCAACTCTGTAAAAGACTTTAATATGTAGTTTAGAATCAAAAACCTTTTGTTTGTGCAAAGGTAGTAATTTTCACCACGTGCTATTAAGGGTTAATATTTCATACACCTTACAGAGAATCCCATGCTTCTTTCACTGCTGTTTTTAAATTCTACATAATTAGTATAGCTTCCCGATTCGCCTGTTACATTGGTTACAAGAGCCATTGCACGAAACATATTATCATTATTTGAATTATAAAGTGCCAATCTCGACCATACAGTTGACTGCCACCCTATAGCCATTGTTTGACCATCGGTGTAATTTCTAAATCCATAAGCTGCATAGTAAGATGAGGCAGTGTTGTAAATCCATAAATGCGGTGGGGATCCCATATTAGATATGAGTAACTTTGTATTGTCGAAATCTGCCCAAGCAAGATTGTTTATAGCAACTCTCCATCCGCTGGGGCATGGGTCCATCAGACTTTTTGTTTTGTCATTGGATGTATAATCTTGCCATGGAGATAGATTGGTTCTTGTATCATTCCACCAATTGGAGCCACCATATACAAAAGTTGTTGGGTTCTGATTGGCCTCATTTTTTGTGTATGTGCCGCTATATATTGTCACAGGATTTGCAACATTATTACCATCTCCGTCGAATATGTTTATGATGGCAGGGAATGGATCTTTCCTTCCAAACTGATAGTGCAACACTCCATAATGGCCCTTTCCGGCCTCATTTGTAGGTGCATCCGGCCCCTCGGCTCCAAGATATCTGTCCATTAGGTAGGTACTTGGATTAGATGCCCAAAAATTAGAACCACTAACAGTTGAGTCTCTGTGTCTGTGAACGTTTCCGTTTGTAACAGGGTAGGAGTAGACTCCACCTGCAGGCGTAACAGATACATCGGGGTTGTAATCTGTAACCCAAAGATGCCAACTCCAGAGATAGGCGGCCCCCTCATCTGCTACGCCATCGCCATTGGAGTCTCTCTTTATACCTATAAGTGCATTCCCCCAGGTGCCCGAGTTAACCTGCACCATTACAACACCACTATTTCCGGTACCTTTGCCCCCATCTGCAAGAGTTATCAGCTTGTTCTTCTCTTGCCAGATAACAGATGCAACCCATCCGTCACTCTCTCCGATTACATTTGCAGGTGTATTGCCGTACTCTGCCGAGCTCCAGTAGTTATTGCTCTGTGTTATTGGGAAGGTAAATGTTGTTTTAAGATTTTTTGGGTTTATGATATAGCTGTTGGCCACACCGTTGAGCGGAACAGGATCTGCCCCGAACTCGTCGTTGCCTCTCACAAGGTATCGTGTCTCCCGCTTAAAATCTATGCCTTGGCGAGTTAGTGTGTAGATGTTGTTATCGTTGGTCTTGATATTGATTTTTAGAGTTTGGCCGGTGTAGTCTCCCGGGTTGATAATCATGTAAACGCCGGGGGTTGTATTGTAGCTGTCTGTTGGATCTAGACCCCCGTTACCGATAACTACCTTAACTTTATTACTACCCGTTGCTCCATCTATCTGGTAAGCCACCCCCGAGGCTGGAGTTGCCTTTGTTATATCTAAAGTTCCCGATACCGATAACAGACTCCCTTCCGGGGCCTCCAGCTCAATTTCTGTGATTGTCTTATCTGAAAGTGAGGCAATTCTAAAATCGAGCAGAGTAAAAAGGTGGTTAAACCTTAAGTTAAGCGTGGCAGGGTTATCTACTGTCCCGGGATCTATATTTTTAACAGGATTTGCTATCAGAAGATCGTAGTTGGCCAGATGTGCGCTGCTCACTCCATCTTGGTTCTGAGTTGAAGGGACAGATACAGGAACATTACCGGCGTGGAACTCACCTGTTGAACGTGGATAGTAAGCAAAGAAGTCGTGAGGTCCGGTGTGCCAGTACATAGTGCCGTTAAACTCAGAAACGGTTGCACTGTTAACAGCGGTATATTCAAGATTGGTTACACCAAGGTTTACTCCGTCTCCCGGTGTTCTTCTCACATTAGGGGAGAATAGTCCAACTTTATCTCCAGCCACCCAGGAGACAGAGAGCCCATCCAGTGTGGTTTTAGTTGCCGGAGAAGATGTGGCATCTGTTGCAAATACCTTGATAGACTCAACTTTGGAGCCCAAAGGGGTAAGGGGCTCTTTAACGCATGCTGCCGCTAAAACCAGAGCTGTAAGCCATAGTGTAATTTGTACTTTTAGTTGTGTTTTCATAGCTCAATGGTTTTTTATTCAGGCCATTCATCCGGATTAAAGTCATTTATAGAATTAGCATACCCCTTCTCCGGGATCACCTCTATCACCTCTACCTTTGGAGGCGAATAGATCTCTTTTTGATCATAAATATTATTCATAGTAAGAAAGTTAGATATAGGTAAAAAAAAAGTTGTGCACATTTGCACAACACTAAGAGTTAACTCCTATAAAAGAGTTTAGAGGATTGAATTTAAGAGGCATATGAATTAATGGCACCATTTTGATTTGCCATTTGTAATTTTACTAACTAAAAGTAGTAAAAAAATGTGAATTTATGAATAGTTTTTTCACTATTTTATTAGCAAATCTCATTACTCTCCTTAAAAAAAGGGTGAAAGAGTGGTGTCTTTTATAATGTGCAACAGCCAGGATATGGTTGGGCATGACCACCTCGTATGATTTGAGAGCATCACCTTTGGTTATAACCTCACCGCTCTCTTTTATCTCAACTATTCTATGCAGGATAAATGTTTGTTTGTGTTTAAATAGTATAACATCGCCGCACTCCGGAGCTCTGTGAAGTTGTACAGGCGTGAGTGATACAACATCTATCCCATCTGCCAAAGCCGGAAACATACTGTTACCCCTTACGGTAAGTTTTACAGTAGTGCCCTCCTTCAAACTCTCCTCTATAAAATCGAGGGCAGCCGAGTTATTAATATAGATCATTGGCTGTTGTTGCTTTTAAAAATTGCGGTGTGAGTAAGTATAGCGGCGTCGGCAAAGGGACGGCACTCAAGCTTAAACACAGGAACGGCTTTAATCATTGCAGAGATACACTCCAGCGCCTTTTCGTAATAGTGATCGTGCGAGGTAAGCTGTGGGGGAAAGGATGGCAGAAGGGCTGCAAGTGCCTCTGCTACATTAACTCTTTGTACCCTGTTGAATCGGCTCTGCTCAACCCTCACAAAAGCGGCAACCGGATAGCTTTCGCTCTTGAACACCATCCCCTTTCCACTCCAAGGAGAGCCGTGAGCCCACACAGATCCGTCTCTATCTATAGTTACAATAGGGCTATCGTCGTTGAGCATGGTGCTTCCCTCAATATGGCGGGTCCAGAGGGTGGTTTGCGTACTCTTCCCAGCGCCCGACTCCCCCAGAAAAAGAACAGCTCTACCGTTGTGGATAACGGCAGAGGAGTGAATGGGCACAATAGAGCTATCCATTGAAAAGAGTGCATAAACCAGCCAAACGGCAAATGAGATGGTAGATGCCGAGACCTCTTGGGCAATAAAGAGATTAACTTTTCTCGCTCCCGGTTGAAGATTGGCTCTCAGCTCTCCTTGCGGCCACTCTCTGTTTCTTATCCTTATCTGATAACCATCTCCATCTTTTGCATAGGTGACTCTGCAGAAGCTCTCCTGTGTGAGAGTAGAGTCCGGCACAAAATCTCCAATATTAAAATCTATCTCTAGATTAGCATGGTAGTTGTTAACCCTAAAGGCAGAGAATCCCTTAAGTTTAGATGATAACCTGAGTTGAGAAGGGTAGTTGACCTCAATTGTCAACCCCCCTATCAGGTATCCTGCTTTATTTCTATCACTTTGCTGCATATATCCAGCACACTGTTTTTATGAGAGATTACCACTATGGTCTTATCTAAGTTTTTTAAAAGATTCAATATCTTCTGCTCTGTCTCTGCGTCTAAAGCAGATGTTGCTTCATCTAACATGAGCACCTCTGCAGGCCTGTAGAGAGCACGGGCCAGAGCCACCCTCTGCCTCTCTCCTCCTGAGAAAAGTACACCCCCCTCTCCCGATCCTCTATCTTGTTTAGAGTTTAATATTTGGCAAAAGCTCTCCAGAGAGGACATTCTCAAAACCCTCTCTATCCCCGTGGTGTCGTTCTCGTTTCCAAAAGCAATATTTGTTGCCAAAGGGGCATCTAGCAGAAAGGAGTCTTGCGATACATATCCTATAAGTGAGTGCCAACTTGGGGGGTTATAGCTGTTTAAATCTTCTCCGTTTAGTAAAATAGTCCCACTATTTGGTTTGTAAATCCCCAACAGCAAGAGCATAAGCGTACTCTTCCCCGATCCCGATAACCCTTTTATACCCACCCGATCTCCCTCTTCAATTTTAAAAGAGAGGTTCTCTATAATCTTCTCTCCATTTTCGAATGAGTACGAGATGTTTTTAAGCTCCAATGAGCGGAATTTTGTTAAACTCTTATCGGGTATATTGGTTTTAAGCTCATCTGATAAACCTATACACTCCTCTCTAATAGTTGTGAGTGAGAACTCTGTGTTTTTAAGGGTGTTCACCCCATGAATGGCCATGCGCACAGAGGGGAGCAGCTTGAGGGTAGAGGCAGCAAATAGGGCTGCAATAGATCTAACCTCGTCGCCAAACCCTTCGGGCGATATGAGTGCTCTTGAGATTACTGCAATCACAGCAATCACAGTAGCAACGCCCATCTCAAGCGACCTTCCCGAGATGCTCTTGAGACGTTCGGTATATTTTCTATTGTATGAGATTTGAGCAATACCCTCTTTAAAATGTTCTCTCATTGCTCCAAAAAGTTTATTTACAGCAATATCGGGGTACCCTTTGAAGGTCTCTACGGTGACTCTCCACTGTCTCTTTTTTGCGTTATTATCTTCCTTGCCGGCTCTTTTGAATCGCTCTCCGGTAAAGGAGATAAAGAAGATAACCATTGGCAGAAAAATAACAATCTGTGCAAGTGCAACCAATGGACCAAACCAAATGAGGGAGGCAATAATTAGCAGAATAAGAAGAGCATCGCCCAGGGTTGAGAGAGCTGTTCCAAGGTAGCCGAAAACAAAAGTATAAGCCACCGAGTTTACATTGTGAGAGAGTGTTTGTGCTCCCCTCTCTTTAATGAAGGAGTAGCCCCTTACAAAGTAGCTTTCGTAGAGTATTAATGAGTATTTTTTATAGAGCTCCTGTAGTCTGTCTACTTTATAAAGTGTGATTTTATGAATAATCAGATTTTTTACAAAGAAGAAGAGAAGAGAGGCAATCACCACACCAATAGAGTATTCACCCTCGATAACAAAAAGGAGCAGTTTGAACATCACGGCAACCCCGGCCAACTCCAGAAGAGAGGCAAATACGGTGAGAACAACCAAAATCCACTTTGTTCTACCGGGCCACAGCTGCTCTGCCTCTTTAAAGAGAGCCCTTAGGTTTATATAGTTTAAACGCATACCCCAACCGTTTAATGAACTCCCTGCCAAAGTATCCTCTTTCAATGAGGTCGTATTTCCATTTAGATTTGAACATATAACCTGCACCAATCACCTTTCTTTTTAATACCCCCATACTCTTCTCTTTAGAGAGATCCCTTCTCTTTGAGCTGTTCACAAAGGTATCTGCATAGATCACCTCCAGAAGCTCTCTCCCCCTGTTCTCAATCCCTCTTTTGGCGCAGTACTCATCCAGAGGCCCATTTACCGCACTGTTACCCAGAGTCTCCCCTGTGAGCAAAAGAAGAGCAGACAGCACACCCAACTGCTTCTCTCTGTGAAGAATATCAAAAACCTCGGTAAAATGGGGTTTATAGTTAGTTATCTCCAGATAGAGATCGCATAGATGTCTCAATACCAAGCCCGAGCTAAGGAAATGGACAATCTTATGCCTGATATTGAAGAGCAGATGAAACTCATCTCTTTTACCCCGGGAAAGAAAACCGTGAAGCTCTCTCTCCAGGTTTTTATCGAACCGGTTGGCCTTTACATTCAGAAGGGTTTTGTGATTCTCTACATTTACACCCTTGAAGTGGAAGTTTGAGTGCTTCAATCCCAATCGCCTTACCCTCATACCCATACTCTCAACAATTTTGTTCCCGGCATCGTAATTTTGGTAAAGGAATATATCTATATCGCCACACTCTCTGTAATGGGGGGTGGGGTAGAGGGCAGAGAGGTGAACCCCTTTAAGCACAAGTACATCTATCCCCTGTTTTGAGTAGATATCTGTGAGCTCTTTTAAGACCTTGCACTGTTTTTGATAGCGCTCAACAATGTACTCAATGCTAAGGTGCCATCTCACTGCAATATCTTTAGGCATCCTCTCTCTAAGTTGTTGCGGCATCCCCTCATAGGCAACTGCCGTTACACCTTGATTTACCGCCAAATCTAAAAGCGAAGCCCAGCCACTGTGGTCTAACCCCTCTGCTAAGCTTAAGATGGGTATGCTCTTATTGCTGCCGAGTGCATTGGCAACAAGAGCAAAAAGTATAGACTGGTGTTTTGTAAACATGCTAATCTAAAATAACACCTGCATCTTTAAGCGAATCTATCCACCTGCCTGAGTCTCTGAGTGCAGTTTGGCCGTCTACTCCATAGCCCTCTTGCAGCAACTCTGCTGCCTGTGTGTGGCTAAACTCGCAATCTTTGAGATTTTCAAAAAGATATAGTGCAGTGCTGTTCATCATCACCACCTTTGTAAGGTCTACTGTGCCCTCACTCTTAACTATAAGCATCTTTTCGCCCGCTATTTCGCGCACTCGACATCCGGGTAAAATTTTCATGGTGTGGTTTTTAATAATCTCCCTAAATTTAGTAAAAACATTTGATTAAAGAGTTGTCACATTTAAACTTAATTTAAATAGTGTTATATTTGCGGGCAGTTTTTTAGAAAGGAGAGATGCAGGAGTGGCTTAACTGGCTCGCCTGGAAAGCGAGTATACCCCAAAAGGGTATCGGGGGTTCGAATCCCCCTCTCTCCGCAATTACTACTTATGCTGTAGAGAGCAAACAGAGATATTAAAACAGGAGTATAATGTTAAAAACTCTATTAGTAATCGGGTCGGGGAGTTTTATAGGCGGAGTTGCACGATTCCTTATTTCAAGGCATATACAGAGTAATCTTATCTCCTCTTTCCCATTGGGAACTCTCATGGTAAATATATTGGGATGCTTTATTATCGGGTTGATCTATGGTCTTACCGACCGCAGTAACATTCTTAACCCCGAGCTAAAGATGTTCCTTACTGTTGGATTTTGCGGAGGATTTACAACCTTCTCTACATTTACATCGGAGAATATCTCAATGCTTAAAGAGGGTGACTATCTCTATGTTGCATTGTATGCCGGGCTGAGTCTCTTTCTGGGGCTGATGGCCACCTATGCCGGTAATCTTATACCAAAAGCGTTGTAAAGCAGTTAGCGGCTGTAAAACAGCTTGCTGTTGCTGCGGCTGCCGCTGCCGCACTTCGTGGGCTTTGCTTGATTGCCAGGCACTTAGAAATGAGATTTTGAAATTTTAATTTGGGTGATTGCTCTTTTAACCTGCATTTTTGCTCAATGGGCGCATTTAAATTTTTGATTTGCAATTTTAATTCATTGATAACCAATCAAAGCCCATGAAGTGCTACAGACGTGTGCCGAAAAGCAGCTGTGAAGCAGCGGCTTTACGCGTCAGCCCTCAGAGGCGGTGCGCTTTGCGCTTTTAATACACCATACACCGCCTGCGGCGGTGACCATTTTTTGAAGCTGTTGCTACCGCTGCAGCTGCCACACTTTGTGGGCTTCAATTGATTGCCAGGCACTTAGGAATGAGATTTTGAAATTTTAATTAGGGTGCTGCAGCTGCAGCTGCCGCACTTCGTGGGCTTCAATTGATTGCCAGGCACTTAGAAATGAGATTTTGAAATTTTGATTTGGGTGATTGCTCATTGGGAGCATTTAAATTTCTGATTTGCAATTTTAATTCATTGATAACCAATCAAAACCCACGAAGTGCTGCAGACATGTGCCGAAAAGTGCTGCACCTGTGAGCGGTTAATTAGCGTCTTGAAATTTCTGATTTGCAATTTTAATTCATTGATAACCAATCAAAGCCCATGAAGTGCTGCAGACGTGTGCCGAAAAGTGCTGCAACTGTGAGCGGTTAATTAGCGTCTTGAAATTTCTGATTTTCAATTTTAATTCATTGATAGCCAGGCAAAGCCCACGAAGTGCTGCAGACATGTGCCGAAAAGTGCTGCAACTGTGAGCGGTTAATTAGCGTCTTGAAATTTCTGATTTTCAATTTTAATTCATTGATAACCAGGCAAAGCCCACGAAGTGCTGCAGACGTATGCAGACGCAGGCGTCAGCCCTCAGAGGTGCAGCGGTGAATTCATTTCATTTGGTGAATTCATTTCATTTTATAGAGCTTGATCTGCTTTTTAAAACTTTCTAAGTTGAGGTTGGTTTTGCAGAGTATCTCAACTTGTTCTCCCGGCATCAGATGAACAAAATTATCTTCAAACCAGGCGTGACTTTTTGTAAGATAGAGCTGTACGAAGGGAGAAAATTGGTTAGAGTTTAAAATAATTTTATATCCCCCTTTTGCCCTCTTTATCTCCATTTTAACATCTGCCTTATTGAGTGAAAGCGAACCTATTTTTGTTAGAAATTTGCTATTGGTATAGATTTCACCGCCGGATGTTTTAAAGTTTGCTTCAATTATCAACGATCTGAGATCCTTTGGAGAGCCCATGGAGCTTAATGGAATAGAGAGCACCCTCATAGAGCTGTTTGCTGAGAGAGTAAGGTTTTTTTGGAAAAGAGTTTTACTATTGCGCTCACTATTTTTATGATTCAGGTTAAAATTTACGAGATTAACATTTATTTCTCCGTTGGTTTGGGTGAGTCTGTCGGATACCAAATATATATTACAACTATCTCTCTCTACAATAACCGACACAAGAATATCTCTGTATAAGTTTCTAACTGTGTATTGAAGAGCTTTCCAATTGTTATTCACATCGGCACTCGACCAACTTGTTACCGGCCAGCAATCATTTAATTGCCAATAAAGTGTGCCCATGCAATAGGGTTTAGATCTGCGCTGTGCCTCTATTGCCATGCCCACCCCCTTTGCTTGAATAATTTGACTATGGTGAATAAACTCTTCCAATGTTTTAGGAAAGAGCTCATCCATTGCAAGATATGCAAATATGTTTTGATACCCCGTAGGGTGTTTCTGATGTGAACGAAGCTCTTTTGAAAAGAGCATATCGGCCTCAAGAGGTTGAAAGTCTCTGATTGTAGATAACGAAGGCATTGCTTGTACTCCAAACTCGCTCATAAACCGAGGAACTTTTTCGAGGTATCTCTCAAAGGGCTCCAACCCCCACCAAACTCCCCAATAGTGAGAGCTGGAGTGAGTCATGCTCTGCTCCCTTCCCCATCCAACCATTGGGGAGGAGGGAAGATAGAAGGTTCCCGCATGGTGTCTGTTCACGGCAGAGGGGAGAATATTGTGAAAGAGATTTAAGTACCCCTCCCACAGTTTTGCCGAGTCTGTTGGAGATATTTTATAACTCTTCTGCCACTGCCAGTTATGCCACCCTTCATCGGACTCATTGTTTCCGCACCACATAGCCAGTGCCGGATAGTTTCTGAGCCGCTTAATCTGGTAGGTTGCCTCTTTTTCTACATTTCGCGCAAACTCCTTGTCGGGCGGATACATTGCACAGGCAAACATAAAATCTTGCCAAACAAGAATCCCCATCCGACTGCACAACTCATAAAAAATATCTTTCTCGTAAACACCTCCCCCCCAAACGCGAAGCATATTCATATTAGATTTTACGGCGGTGTTTAAAATGTCTCTGTAATGTTTTTCTGTTACCTCTGTAATAAAGCTGTGCGGAGGGATGTAGTTTGCCCCTTTCATATAAACCGGTACGCCGTTTAGTTTGATATATAGGGATTTGCCAATGGAATCAATGTTATTTACAACTTCAATTTTTCGAATTCCAAACGGAATTGTTTTAATCCAGTTTTTATTGTTGTTTCCATTTTTCACTTCAACAATAAGGTCGTAAATATGAGGATCTCCCAGCCCGTTACACCACCATAGTTTTGGATTCTTGATTACAAAAGAGAACTCATACTCAGATGTTTCCGGAGTAATTATCTGCTCTCCCGAGTAAATTACATTAGAATTTGATTTTTCGCTGATTGATTTATTGCGGATTGTTATTACGACCGGTTGAACAACAGTAGATTTAATCTCTAGAACAGCAGTTAAAACAGCTGCAGAATCCTCAATTTCCTGCGTAAAAAGGTGAACATCTACAGGTTTAATATGGTTCCAAAACTCCAAGTAGAGCGGAGCGGTTATCCCCGATGTTATGAATCGAGGACCCCAGTCCCAGCCATAATGGTAGGCAGCTTTTCTTGTAAACACCCATCGGCCTCCCGGTACGGGATAACCATAAGAGGCGGAATCGCTCAGAAAGCGGTTTAATGCAGACTCAAAAACAACCTCAAGCTGATTTTCACCGGGTTTTAAAAACTCTTTACAATTGAACTCCCATTTAACAAACATATTGTCTGTTGTTCCCAACTCCCTTCCATTCAATAGTATACGAGCATAAGTATCTAAACCTTCAAAAACCAGATTGATATTGCTGCTTTCTAGTTTCTCCTTGGTAACATTAAAATTTTTTATATATCTCCAGTTTTTAGTTGCAATCCATTGTAGATCAAATTCATTAGACCCATAAAACGGATCGGGGATCAACTCGTTTTTATATAAATCGGTGTGAACGCACCCCGGAACGAACGCTTTATAAAGCTTTGTTGGTTGGGATGTTGGTTGGGATGTTGGTTGAAACGTCCAGTGGCCGGAAAGGTAGACTCTTTCAACGATAGTTTCCTTTTCAATTTCGCTACCGCTGCTGCATGCTTGCAGTAGCAGTAAGATTGTGGCTGCAGCACTTCGTGGGCTTGAATTGAAAATCAAGGACTTAAAAATCATATTTATAAATTTCAAATTTAAATATAGAAATAATCCCGAAAACCGGCAAGCTGCAGCCTAGCGGCGGAGGCCACGAGCCGGCGGCCGTGTGCCGAAAAGTGCGGCAGCTGTGAAGCGGCGGCTTTACGCGTCGGCCTTCAGAGGCGGTGCGCTTTGCGCTTTTAACACACCGCCCGTGGCTGAAGATGTCAGCTGCCGCACTTCGTGGGCTTTGCTTGATTGCTAGGCATTTAGAAATGGGATTTTGAAATTTTAGCATTGAAATTTCTGATTTGCAATTTTAATCCATTGATAACCAATTAAAGCCCACGAAGTGCGACAGACGAAGCCCAGCCTTGTGCCGAAAAGCCCTCAGAGGCGGTGCGCTTTGCGCTTTTAACACACCGCCTGCGGCGGTGACCATTTGTTGGTGCGCTTTGCGTTTTGTTACCTTTTTTACTTAAATTTAAATCATCAAAAACCTAAGAGCTATGTTTAGTAAATACAAAATCGAAATTAAATGGGCATTAATCTTTGTAGTAGTCACTTTACTATGGATGGTGCTCGAAAAATTGAGCGGGCTTCATGGGAAGTTTATAGATTACCACCTCTATCTCACTAACCTTTTTGCCATCCCCGCAGTGCTAATCTATGTTTTTGCCCTTAAAGAGAAAAAACGTGTATTCTATTCAGGCAATATGAATTATGTAAACGGCTTAATATCTGGCCTGGCAATAACAATAATCGTAGCATTGTTGAGTCCTCTAACACAGTGGGTTATATCGTATGTAATTACACCGGAATACTTTCCGAATGTTATTAAACGATCTGTTGAGATAGGATATTTCCCTTCTATTTCTGAAGCAGAGGCGCATTTTAACTACAAAAACTACGCAATTATGAGTGTAAGAGGTGCGCTTATAATGGGTTCAATTACAAGTTTGGTTGTAATGATCTTTTTGCGATCAAAAAACAAGAGCCCAAAAACTGCGTAAGAAGTAATTCGTGAGTAAGCAGTATTTCGTGAGTAAGCAGTACTCTACAAAATTAGAAATTCACTCATAAGAATTAATTTAAATAAGAATTAATTGATGTAGGATGTAATTTATTAAGTAGTAATTCGCTCGTTAGTATTAATTTACATTTGTAGTTATCAACGATAATAGAAAATAAGGTAAGTAATAGAAAATATTCATAAAAAATATTCATAAAAAATGATTGCAACAACAATATATTTAAATTTTAACGGCAACTGTGAGGAGGCATTTGACTTTTATAAATCGGTGTTCGGAAATGAGTTTTCGTACAAAAGTCGCTTTGCCGATATTCCACCTACAGAGGGATACTCAGCCCCTGAGGAGTTCAAAAACAGAGTATTGCACGTTTCGCTTCCTATTGGGAGCACAGAGTTAATGGGAAGTGATTGCAGTTGGGAACAGGCAGAATTTTACAAAGAGGGTAATAATTTCTCAATCTCTGTGTCGGCAGGGAGTAGAGAAGAGGCCGACAGGATTTTCAAAGCACTTTCGGAAGGAGGGACAGTGACAATGCCTCAGGCAGATACATTCTGGGGAGACTACTTTGGAATGTTTACAGATAAGTTTGGGATTAATTGGATGGTTAGCGCCTCTTAAACAGTCCGGAAGAGTGAAATAAAGGGTTGATTTTTAGTTGAGAAATCACCAAAAGGTAAAATTTACGATATAGGGATAGAAAATTACCACCTTGTTCATTTTCTTGAACAATGTGGTAGTTTTTTGCATATATTTATATAGTATTTTGTGAGATTCTAAGTATAGTTCGATATAACTAAGGTTCTTGAGCGGTAGAGTTTGTGCTATGCCCATGTTTCTCTTTATAGGTGTTTTTACCCGATTCTGTAGAGGCGATTCTGTTTAAAGCAGACATTTATAAAGATATAGTCGTTACAACCATATAACTACTAACTATATAACTATGAAAAGAATTTCGTCTGTTTTCTGTTGCATGATTATGTTATTTATAGTCGGTGCAGCTGCTGCTCAGAATGTTGTTGAGACCGGCCTCAAGGTTAAGGTGCCGGAGACCTACGACAGGAGCTCTATTACCTACCTGGTTTTGGACTATCCGGGGGATTATCACTTTAACTATGTTAGAAATAATGTTAATAACATCTATTTCTCAGAGAAGTACTACAACAATAATCTAAACTACCTCACCTTAACATCGCCCTTCGAGAGATCTTATGCCGGCACCGACAGAGCTACCTTAATACAGGCCAAGTTAAATGAACAAAGAGTTGCAAACAAGATAGTTGCAATGTGGTACTCAATGGATTCGGAGGGCCGTATGAATCTAGATCTTGTCCACTCCAGAGGGATGTTCAACGCAACCGACGATGCTTACCTTCAAGCTAAAACCACAAAAAGGGGTAACGCACAACTGGAAGATTACGGAAACAGGTTGATAGACAGAAGCTACGTTATAGTTGTAGACTACTACGACATCAAGAGTATGGAGGAGGCCAAGATAAAGGATATGCGCGGATGGCAAACTTACTACAAGGCGTATCTCTTTAAAATTGATTTTAACGAGGAGACTCGTAACAAAATTTACGATAACTGGATTTATGAAGAAGACACTCCCGAGATTAAATCGGCAAAAAAAGCGGCTCTTAACAAAATTGATATTCCCCTCATAAGTGTGGGAACAACAATGCTCACCGCTACTGAGTCGCAATCTACAAAAACCTCAGGAGCAAACTCTCTACTTATCGGAAAACCAAAATCAAACGACGAGCTTATGGCTAAGCTTCTCAATACCAGTTATAACGATATTCTTTATAACCTTGAGATGCACGTAGAGCACTTTAGAGTTATTACATCGATTTACGCAGTAAAACCGTTAAGAGCTAAAATCGGAAGAAAAGAGGGGTTGAAAACAGATAACAGATATTTTGCGTATGAGTATGTTTATGACGAAGACAAAGACCTCACAGAGCAGAAGTTCAGAGGAGTTATAAGGTCTACAAGCAAAATTGCGAATAATGTTGGAGTAGCAACCGGAAAATCGCCTACGAGTGAGTTCTATCAAACTGCCGGAAAGCGCCTGGAGACGGGATTTTTACTACAGCAGAAGAATGATGCCGGCTTGGAGTTGCTTCTTGGATATGAGATAGGCGAGATTGGCGGAGTTTACGGAAGGTTAGACTACCGGCTAGGTAGAATGTTTGGAGTAAGAGCTCTGTTTGCATTTGTTGACGTAGGTTTTGAATCTAAAGACTACGGTAGATACAACTATGCATTTTTGCGTTACGCTATAGGGTTTGCCAAAGGTTATCAGTTGACTCACAATATTGAGCTTAGGCCTTATGTTGGGTTGGGTATTGAATCGGCATCCAACGATGTGTTAGCCACACTGTCTACTGTCTTTTTAAAAGGTGGTATAAATGTGAATGCAAATCTTAAACATAATATTCAGCTTCTTGGTGGAGTTGGGTTTTACTCAATGGGTGAGGCCGAGACCGAAGATGGTATAAAAGTGGGTAAGTGGGATGTTTGGTTTTCGGGAAGAAAGGGAATGTCTATTCTCGCAGGAGTAAAATTCGGATTCTAAATCGCAATAAATAAATCGCAATAAAAAAACGCAATAAAAAAACTCAATAAAAAAACTCAATAAAAAGACGCAATAAAAAGACGCAATAAAAAGACGCAATAAAAAGACGCAATAAAAAGACGCAATAAAAAGACGCAATAAAAAGACGCAATAACAAATCGCAAAATCAAAAAATAATCATATAATATGAGAAGAGTTGTAAAAATATTTATGTTTTTGGTTTTAACTGCTTTGGTTTGCAGTTATGCCCAAGCTCAAACCCGCAGAGAGCGCAAGATCTTGTTTAACAGCCAGTACAACTACGAGATTTCGCCCGTGGGGGTGGGGCAGGATGGTACAAAGGTGTTTAAGGTGTGGGGATACGGTAAAACGGTGGGTGAGGCAGTGATGGATGCTAAGGCCAACGCAGTGGCTGCCTGCATCTTTAAGGGTCTTCCCGGAGGAGGTGGGTCGGCGCCTACGCCTCCTATATGCGGAGAGTCGGGTGCAGAGATCACTCACTCGGAGTATTTCGACAGGTTTTTTGAGGTTGGTGGAAAGTACCTTCAATATATTGTTCAGACAAACGATGCCGACCCTGCAGGGCCCGACAGATTAAAGATAAAAAAGGGGTACAAAGTGGCTATTTATGCTCAGGTTATGTACGATGCGTTAAGGCGTGAGCTTGAGGCCAATGGTATTGCCAGAAGATTGGACTCAAGGTTCTGAAACTAGCAAAATCTATCTAAAACTATCAAAAACTATTCAAATGAAAAGAGCAATTATAACTACAATCCTAATAGTAATATCTATTGCAGCGTTTGGTCAGGCAAAGAAACCTACCATTATGGTGATTCCAAGCGATCAGTACTGCCTTAGCCGAGGGTTCAAGATGAGCTTCTCCAATCAGGGTATGACAACCACCCTTCCCGACTACAGAGCGGCAATGCAGAACGATCCAAACCTGAGATTGGTAATTACAAAGATGGGGCAGATGATGGCAGAGAGAGGATTCCCTCTTAAAGACCTTGAGGCAGAGATGAAAAACCTTATGCAGGAGGCGGCAGAGAGCGCCATGCTAACAAGCTCATCATCGGGGTCGGAGATGGCAGAGAGCCCCATAGATGCTTTGAAACGGGTAGCAAAAGCCGATATTGTACTGGACCTGGACTTTGATATCAAACTGCAGGGCCCTTCAAGGTATATAGTCTTTAACCTTAGAGGATTAGACGCTTACACATCTAAGCAGGTGTCTGGGGTCGCCGGTGCCGGCAAGCCATCTACATCGGCAACTCCCGAGATTCTTCTGGAGGAGGCGGTTTTGAGCCATATGGATGGATTCAACGCCGGACTAATGAGGCACTTCGACGATCTGTTCGAAAACGGCAGAGAGGTTAAGGTGCTTGTTAAGGTGTTCAATAACTGGGGAGAGAACCTGGAGAGCGAATTCGACGACGGTGCAGGCACCAGAGAGTTGTCGTTCATTATAGAGGATTGGTTTGCAGATAATTGCGTTAAGGGCAGATTCAATCTCTCCGATGCAACCGAGAATCAGATGAGGTTGGAGCAGGTTCGTATTCCGGTAATGAAACTCATGGGGGGAAGGGAGAGAGCCGTAGACACAAGAAGCTTTGTGAGCGACCTTAGAAAACACCTTACAGACAGATGTCAGATACAGTCGAAGCTCTATTTGAAAGGTCTCGGCGAGGCGTGGTTGATACTGGGAGAGAAGTAGCGGTGCAATCTCTGAATAAAAATAAAAAACAACTTATTATGAAAAATACAGTTATACACATACTTACGGCCATATCAGCTACCCTTCTCACTATAGGCACACTCGCGGCACAGAACACCCTGGGTAAAACCGACGACCTTGGAAGGGTTGCACTTGCCGTGATGGTGCCCGATATGGCAGAGAACATCCCCCCGGGAGCAAAACAGCTTTTAGAGAATAAGATGATGCAGATTGCAACAATCAACGGCCTAGGTGCGGGAGGCGTAGATCCGCGCTTCTGCATTGTACCTATGGTAAATGTGGTTACAAAGGATATTACGCCCTCTGCTCCGCCAATGCTTGCAATGAACATGGAGATAACCTTTTACATTGTAGATGCAATAGGGCAGACCATCTTTGCTCAGAGCACAATAGCTGCAAAAGGGGTTGGGCAGACAGAGGATAAGGCATTTATCTCGGGCATAAGAAACATAAATGTGAGGGCCGGGCAGTTTAAGGGTTTCATAGAGACCGGTAAGACAAAGATTATCGAGTACTACAACTCTAAATGCGACGTAATTATAAAAGAGGCGCAGGCATTGGCGGGGCAGAAAAAGTACGAAGAGGCGCTATTTAACCTTATGAGTGTGCCCGATGTATGCAGAGAGTGCTACGACAGGTGCATGGAGCTCTCTACCGAGATTTACAAAGAGTATGCAAACTACAAATGCACGCAGTATATGTCGGCCGCCAGGGCTGCATGGGCAAATATGGATGCCGATGCAGCAGCTGTCAACCTGGGGAAGATAACCCCCGATATGGCCTGCTACAACGAGGCGGTTAAGCTCACCGACGAGATAACCAGAAAGATGATTGCAGATGGCGCAAATGTGTGGAGTTATAAGATGAAAAGGTACGACGATGCGGTGGAGACAGAGCGCCTTACAATAAGGGCAAAGAGAGATGTTGCAATTGCCTGGGCATACGCTACATACTGGAGTAACTACCCTTATAACTGGCGTTGGCTATACCGATACCGCTACTAAAATTTTTACGATATGAGAAAAATTTTACTTTTTTTACTCCTTATCCCAACAGTTTTGTTGAGCCAGGAGAGCGTGGTTGAAAGGAGCGGTCTAAAGCCGAAATGGGTTGATGCTCTGGAGAAGGACTATATTATTGTAGTTGGAACAGGAGAGACAATAGATGTTGCAAGGCAGAAGGCGCTTATGATGATAAAAGAGAGCATTGTAGAGGCGGTTGCAGTAAATGTCAAGACTCAAAGTAACTTAAGGACAGAGGAGGTGACCAACAGAAGCAGTGTTCTCCACTTCTTGGAGAGCTTTACATCCAACACAACATCGGAGTCGGCCAAGGTGCCGTTTTTACAGGGGATATCACTCTCACAGGCAGAGGGTTTCTACTGGGAAAAGATTGAAAAGAGGGGAAGTGTTACCTATGCATTCGGCAGAGGTAACACCACCTACTACTATGCATATCACATAAGGTATCCTCTACCTATTGTAGATATAAATCGGCTTGCGTTTGAGTTTAAACTAAGAGATGAGGAGCTCACGGCTAAGCTGCGCTCTCTAACTTCTGACGATCTCTTCCCTGCTAGTGTAGAGGAGATTGAGACTGTGATTGGGGAGTTGAGGATTCTTGCAGATTACTTTATTGATGGGCGCAAAGATATGGCCAACATGGCAATCCGCCGTTACACCGATATGTTGGGCTCAATCACTATTGCCGATGCGGGGAGCACCTTAGGAACAGTAAGATATCTCTTAAAGCTTGGCAACAGAGGTATTACAACAGTTAAAAAACCAATACTGCGAAGCGAGAGTGCCACAATCCTCAACTCTTCGCAACAGGGCGGGATCTACACAATCAACTACGACTACTCCGAGTGCTATCCCGACCTCAAGAACAGTGTGATTGTGCGCTACAGGTTTGGAACCAATAGTGTAGAGAAGAGCTTCTACTTTGATGTACTGCTCACAAAAGTTGATATCTATATGAGCAGGGCAATCGGCTTTCGCAAAGTTCAAACCGGGCAGGATAATATTGAGAGGTACAATGCCAATATTGTTATATCTTCTAAAACCGCAGCCCCTTTTACTGTTACAAAGGTTATCCTGGAGTTTAAGGGGTTGCCTCAGGTTGTGGCAGAGAACCTGAATATGAGCTTCTCGGGTAAAGGTGACCATAGTTTGGATCTGCTGTTTGAGACCCCCCTGAGTGCAAAAGAGAGCTCATCTTTGGGAAAAACCGTTGTTCAGCTAAACGGCTACATCAACTATATAAACAACTCAACCGGCGAAACCGGCACCTACAGAATCTATAACCACTCTTATAATACCGACTGGTAAAATCACATCTACTTACCTTAAATACATTTAATTATGAAAAGAATTTCACAGATTTTATTTACAGTTGCACTATTGGTAATGGTAGCAATTGCTGTTACATCGTGCGGAACCACCAAAGCCGTTCCAGATGAACAACTTGTAGAGATGTACTGCAGCGGTCCTCAATATTTGAGCGACGCAACTGCCCTCCGCTTTACTGCCGTAGGCATCAGCATGGATCAGATGACATCTAAGAAGAAGGCCATGAGCGATGCCAGAGCCGGTCTTGCAGCACAGATTGAGACTACAGTTAAGAGTGTTGTGGATAATTATGTAAAATCGTCTACCCACAACAACAAAGAGGATCTGAGCAACCGTTACGAAGGGCTTACACGCGAAGTAGTTAGCCAGATTTTGATTGGAACAAGAACTGTTTGCGAGCAGATGACCAAAACAAGAGACGGAAACTATAAAACCTACGTTTGCGTAGAGCTGGGAGGCCCCGAAATCCTCACATCAATCAACAATCGCTTCTCTAGAGATGAGTTTTTGAAAGTAGACTACGACTATGAGAAGTTCAAAAAGACCTTCGAAGAGGAGATGAGTAAATTGGGCAACAAATAGTGCAAAAATTTTTATCATACCTGGTACTTTGCGCCCTTCAACTGTTCACGTTAAACAATATAGCGGGTCAGGAGATTCCTCAGTCGGTTAAATCGTTGCTGCCAAAAGAGTTCTCGGCTCCTTTGACAGGGATTGATGAGCTGATAGTGGGGATCTCCAATCCCGGACGTGACTCTGTAACCGGCTTTAGGGAGGCGCTTTTAAGAGCACATCTCATTGCCTCGCTCAGAGATAGGGTGAAGGTAAACATGGTGTGTGAGTACTTTAGCAGCACCAAGGGTAACGACGCTGCCCGGATATCCAGATTCGAGGAGATGTACAACATTGAGAGCAACCTTGCAGAGGGAGTATCCTTGGTGCCTGTTTGGTCATATATACTCTCCAGCGGAGAGACCCTTCTATTCGCCAGATTAGAGAGCGGCTCTTCTAAGGGGTGTACTTACAAATTCGAAAGCTCACTCTACCACGTAGAGAATATTCTGGAGAGGGGGCAACATATCTACAAAACCAACTTCCGTTTTTACCCGTCGGGCGGCGGAAGCGGTGAGGAGCGAACAGAGATCTACTCTTTTAACAACCTGTGGTATACAGTAGTAACATGTATCAACGGAAAGGAGAGCGAAAAGAGAAATTTAAAATATTTCTATCATCCCCTTAGGGATAGTAATACAGAGGAGGGTGCTCCCGAGGGATCTACCGGTGTCTCCACATCGGAGGGGCTTTGGCCTGCCTACATTGCAGCTATATTGTGGCAGATTGCAGGGGTATTCGATTACGGAAACCCATCGGTGAGCCAGGTTACCGACTCCTACAGCAAAAACATTCGCAATTTAAACAGAAGTGCAGAGTGTAATAGTGTTAATGCACAGATAGTCAGACTTGTATTATTTAAAGACCGACTATATCCTATTGTAAAAATCCAACAACTAAATACGGGAGAAAAATGAAAAAGATATATCGGCTGCTTTTAGTTCTCTCAATACTCTTCTTATGGCAGGGGAGCACCTTAAGCGGGCAGACCTATGAGGAGTACAGAAAAAAAGAGATTGAGAACTTCAACAAATATGTTGAGCAGGAGAGTGCAATCATCTCAAAGATGGCCGCAGAGATAAACAGGTACATAAAAAAGGAGGATAAGGAGTACAGAGAGTACCTCAAAAAAGAGTGGCAGCAGTACAACGAATACGCAGCAGCGGTTGCACCTAAAAAACCAAAACCGGCGGCGATGCCTGAGTATGGTGAGCCCGGCTCTCCGGAAAGAGTGAAGGCCGCCTCCATAGCCCCCTCTAAACAAGTTCTCTCTGTTTATGGCTATGACTTTCCTACCATCTCTATGCCTCTTACAATGGTATCGCTGCCTCCCGGGAGAGGCGGGCGTGCTGCCGAAAGCAGCGGGGAGCAGGGGGCACTGAGGGTCAACTATTATGGCGTGCCTCTATACTTCAGCTACAATCCAAACTTTGTGGTTCGTCTCTACGGGGTGAATAACGAGGGTGGAGTGGCAAACTATTGGGATAGGGCCTCTTCTGGTGGTTACAGCTCTCTTGTAGAGCAGCTTACTAATTACAAATTGCAGCTAAACCTGAATGACTTCTGTTACTATCTGTTGGTGAAAAAAGTTGCCCAAGGGCTTTATGCCGGCGACGAGACAGGCGAGACCCTGGCAACCTGGTTTTTAATGGTGAGGTCGGGCTATGGTGCACGAGTGGGCTTCGATTCGGGCGGGAGAGTACTGCTTATGCTCCCCTCTTACCACACAATTTACGGGATGAACTACCTGCAGGAGGGGAGCAAATACCTCTACATAATGGGAAAAACCCCCGGTAGGGGCATCCGCACTTATGACAGAGACTTTGCCGGAGCCGGAAAAGTGGTGGATTTCAATATCTACTCCCCAATGAACCTGGGGGGAAAAATTGCCGACAAAACTCTTGAATTTGAATATAATAATAAGAGATACAGCATATTAGTAAATTATGACAGAGGTCTGGTAGAGCTGTATAGAGACTATCCTCAGGTAGAGATGCCTGTCTATTTTAATGCTGCCGTCTCTATGCAGGCAAAAGAGTCTATCGCGGCCTCTCTTAAACCAATACTAAGTGAGATGAGTGAGCAGGAGGCAGTTGAGTTTTTGCTCTCTTTTACACAGAGTTCATTTCCTTATAAAACCGACGACCTGCAGTTTGGATACGAAAAGTTCTTCTTTGCAGAGGAGATGTTCTTCTATCCGTACAGCGACTGCGAAGACAGATCGGTGTTCTTTGCATACATAGTAAAAGAGCTTCTGGGGCTGAATGTAATAGGTGTTGAGTTCCCCGACCACGTAGCAACTGCCGTGATGTTTAACACACATGTGGCGGGCGACCATATCAACTTTAACAATATGCGTTATGTTATTGCCGATCCTACCTACCTGGGTGCTCCGGTTGGGAGTGCAATGCCTCAGTACAGAGAGAGTTCGCCCCTGGTGATTGAGGTAGAGAACAGGCGGGGTGCCGGCCGCAGGGAGGATCAAATATGGAGCTCTGCAATAGGAGAGGGGTGCTTCCCGGGCAGCAACCTCAGAAACCTTGTAACACTGAGCGATGAATCGTATGTGGTAACGGGCTACTACACCGGCAATGCCAAATTTGGAGGCAAGCCCCTCCCTCCCGCCGGCACCATCAATCGCGGCTTTATTGGAAGGGCAACCCAAGGCCATAGTGCTGTTTGGGTTTTGCCTATGATTACAGAGGGAAACAGCGTGGGGGTATCTGTTGCAGCAGGGCTTAACGACGATATCTATGTGGCCGGATCGTTCCGCGGTAACCTTACACTGGGGAGCTCAACGCTGAGTAGCGGGAAGGGTTATTCAGAGGGGGGTAATGCCGATGCTTTTGTTGCCTGCATCAACAAAAACGGTGTTGTAAGGTGGATTACCCGTTTAAATTTGGATACAATTCCCGGCAGCGCACCAATTGCCTTTAGCGCCGTGTTTAGTGCCAACGGAGTAAAGATGGCAATGACAAAAACAATCGCCTCTGCAGACTTTAAAGGGTATGGACTATTTACGGGCAACGACGGGAGAGTTGTTTTTAACGGCATAGTTAACAGAGTCTTCTCCTCTGCTCCGGCAATTGCCTCGGCCTCCTACGCAAGCGCAGCTGCATCGCCAGAAATGCTTAAAAAAGAGACCGATGCTATGTTGGCAGAGAGTACCGATAAGGGAATTGCGGGTCTGTTTGCAGCAATTCTGCTGGTTAAAAACATGGGGGCCACACTCTCGGGAGAAGACGCTAAGGCAGCTCTAGATAAATATAACCCGGGGTTTAGTAAAAATTGCCCGAATATCTATAAGAATTTGAGTTTGATTAATTTTGTAAAAAATAGTAACGGCGTTATCTCTATTCAGACAGTAAACGGAAAAGATATCTATTTCGATAAAATAAGAGTGAAGAATAATGCTAATATTAACATTGTTCAACACTCTCAAGGCGACCTTAGCGTAGAGGTTCTCTCCGGAATGCAGGTTGGAAAGATGGTAGTCTGGTACAAACTTAACAGCATAGCTCTGCAAAAAAAGACAGGCGATATGGTGTTCGACTACGACAAAGACAACTCAACAGCTAAAGTAAATATGTCAAAAGATATATTGCTTTGATTAGATTATATCTCTGCAATTAGAGAATTATATCTCTGCAATTAGAGAATTATATCTCTGCAATAACAGTATTGATTTCGTTTACGAACTCAACAACCTTAGATTTTTCTAAGATAGATATTTCGTATCCAACACTTTGCCCGGCATTGTTAGTTACAACAAATGTTGCTGTATAGCAGTTAAGTAGATTAACAAGCCCTATTATTAGAATGATAATGCCATAAGAAGTAATAGTAGAAAAACCGGCAATTACAAGGATCAAACCTAAAATAAGTCTCCAAATGTGAAATTTAGTTGAGCTAACAACAGAAGCAACTGTTTTTAATGGTTGTGCAACTTGGGCTTTGCCAAGAGGAATCAAGCCAAAAAGTGTGTTAGGAGTATGTCCCGTAATCCTTTTGTTGGTAAGAACATAATTGGCTTTTAGCCAAAACAGAATAAGGTTTGCAGTGAAGGTTGCTTCTCTGATTTTTTCCTCATCTTTTCCTAGAATTGTACTCATACTACTTAGAATTTATTTCCCTACTCGTATGGCTTTTCGGGTTACGCCCCGTTTTTAATGGTGGTTCCTGGTCTCCACATTTAAGTTTAGTTCACTAATTTACGAAAAAAAATGTTGCTGCCACACTTTTTGGGCTTAAATTGATAGTCAAACTGTTAAAAAAATTAAAATTGATATTTAGCTAGGCTCAAACACTTTTTTAGAACCTCCGCCGATGTCTCTTTGAGTGAGTAGTCGCCGCCTAGCGAATCGGGGGTAAATGAGAGGGTAGAGTGTCTGAAAAGACTTGCCGATTCACGTTTTTGAGAGGCAGAGAGATGAATTTCACTCACACCTGCCCCCTCAATCACTTTAGCAATATTGCCCTCATCTATCCCCGCTCCCGGCATTACTATCACCCTTCCTTTGGCAATCTCACTCATCTTTGCCAAAACATCCAACCCCTCCAATGCCGTAGCAGCCCCTCCAGAGGTGAGAACTCTATCTACACCCAAACCTATCACCTGTTCCAATGACTCATAAATATTTGCGCTTCTGTCTATTGCTCTATGAAAAGTTATCCCCAAACCGTGGCTGCGCGCAGCATATACCATCTGCCTGCAAATATCAATATCAACCCTTCCATGTTTGTCTAGAGCCCCGATAACCACCCCGGCCACCTTCAATTTTCCGCACATTTCTATATCACGGAGCATGACTTTCACCTCCTCACTCTCGTATAAAAAATCGCCCTGCCTTGGGCGAATTAATACGTAAATATCTATAAGAGTCTCATTTTTACATATTTCTATTGCACCAAAAGAGGGAGTTAACCCCCCCAAAGCTAGTGCGCTGCAAAGTTCAACTCTTTGCGCTCCCACCCTCCAAGCCGTAAAGCAGCTCTCTACCGTTCCTGCGCAAACCTCAATTAATGTTCCCATGCTAAAATAGAATTTAAAATCAGTAAGTTTGTACTACTTAATAAAAGTAGAACTAAAAAAAGAAAAAAACTACTCATATGTCAAAAAAGCTTTTTTTACGATTTTTCTCCCTTTTTTCGATTATATTTTTTTTAGCCATAATATTAGCTATAATTACAATATTCTCTATAACAGCTTGTAGTAATCATCTTAATATTTTCGAAAATGCAACTTATAGAGCACGTGTAGAGGAGGATTATAAAACCAAGAGAGATTTTTTAGATAATCCGTTGCTTTTTAGTGTAGTAGACGAAACTAGTAGCTCTGTAGAAAAAGATGCCTTAATGTTCCTCTATGCATATATGCCTATTGGAGACATTGCAGAGTACCCGTTTCAGCTCTTTTTAGATGGAGTAGAGTCTGCCTTAAAGACCAAAAAGGAGATGAGTTGGGGGAGGGGAATCCCCATAGAGATATTCCGACATTTTGTACTTCCGATTAGAGTTAATAATGAGTCGCTTGATACATCGCGCACATTTTTCTATAATGAGCTAAAAGAGAGAGTCTCCCATCTCTCTATGTACAATGCTGTAATAGAGATAAATAGGTGGTGCAGAGAGAGGGTGATTTACACCCCTTCCGACGAACGCACCTCATCGCCTCTGGCTACACATAGCACGGCCTACGGAAGATGCGGAGAGGAGTCGGTTTATACTGTTGCCGCACTAAGGGCCGTTGGGATACCCGCACGGCAGGTGTATACCCCAAGATGGGCTCATACAGACGACAACCATGCGTGGGTAGAGGTTTGGGTAGATGGAAAATGGTATTACCTGGGCGCTTGTGAACCCGAACCTCGTTTAAACATCGCCTGGTTTAGTGCTACGGCACAAAGAGGGCTGTTGATGCATTCGCGGGTTTTTGGCTATTATAATGGAGAAGAGGAGATTATTGAAAGAACGGCAGCACATACAGAGATTAATGTAACAGCTAACTACGCTCCGGTAACAAAAGTTGTTGTTAAGGTTGTAGAGAGAAACGGAGAGAGGGTAGAGGGGGCCGACCTCCACTTTAAGATATATAACTATGCCGAACTCTACAGCGCAATATCAACAAAAACAGACGAATACGGAGTGGCCAGCGCAACTCTTGGAAGAGGCGATGTTGTTGTTTGGGCACACAAAGGTGATAAGTTTGGTTTTGCAAAAACAGATCTTGACACTCTCACAACAGATCTTGACACTCTCACAGTTATTTTAGATAAAACATACGGTAATGCTTTTTCGGTGGATTTAGATATAATTCCACCTGCCGAATCAAAGGTGAACACAGAGGCAACACCCCGGGAAGTAGCAGAAAATAGCCGCCGAATCACTCTTTGTGATTCAATAAGAGGAGCATACCTCTCTACCTTCCCCGACAGTACCTACATTGCCAATGTGATTGGTAGATTAAAAGAGAAAAAATTGTCTCAATCACATAAACTGCTCATTGCAAAAGTGCTTATTTCATCCAGAGGGAACCACAAAGAGATAGCTGAGTATTTGGAGTGGCTTACAGAGCAAAATTTTCAAATGGGACTTGCTCTTTTACAGATGATAAGTGAAAAAGATTTAAGAGATACGCCATTCAACATAATGGCAAGCCACCTAAAAACCTTCTTTGCTAAACACTTAAGTAGTAATCAATCGCAAGTTGGTCAATCGCAAGTTGGTCAATCGCGAAATAATCAACTAAGTAATTCGAGAGTAGATAATTCGAATAAAAATTCGGTGAATAATTTATTCCAAAAGCAGAACCTCAAATACCTTCTCAATCCTAGAATTGGCAATGAGATACTCACAAACTGGAGAGAGTATTTAACACAAGAGTTTGCCGGACAAGAGTTTGAAAATAACCCACAAGCAATACTCAGTTTTTGTAAACAGATTAAAAATGCCGAGCACTATAACCCCCAGAGGATACCAATCAGCCCCATAGCTGTTCATAAACTGATGGCCGGAGATCAAAAATCGGCCGAAACACTATTTATAGCACTATGCCGCACTTTTGGTATCCCCGCACGATTTGAAGAGACAACCGGAAAAGCTCAATACTATTATAACAACACTTGGATAGATAAAAACCAAGATGAGCAAAAAATGGAGCAATCTTCAATAGGTTTTTTAAAGGTTGGTTATAAAGGTAAAAACATAGACGACCCTAAGTTTGATACTCATTTTACTATTGCAAAAATTGAAAATGGTATTATTAAGACACTCAAATTCAGAGATAAAGAGGGGTATGAGGGCACAAGTTCGTTTAAAAGTGTGTTGTCTAAACCAATAGAACTCAGTGAAGGGTATTATCTCATGACCGGTGGAACTAGAATGGCAACAGGAAAAGTGTTGGCAAGATTAGTTTTCTTTAATATCACTCCAGATGAAACAACAGATATTGAGCTGATTATGCGCCAAGACTCTCAAGATTTAATGGTAATAGGTGCATTGAATCCACAAGCAACATTCTTTAATGAAAATAGCCAAAAAGAGGAGGCGATAGTTGAATCTACCGGAAGAGGATTCTTTGTGTTGATGTTTTTGAGAGCTAACCACGAGCCAAGCACACATGCAATCAGAGATGTTTTTAGCCACTCCCAAGATTTAAAAAAGTGGGGCAGACCTGTTTTAATGCTATACAGTAATGGTAACCAATTTGATAATAAAGGTTATCTGCCAGATAATAAAGGTTATCTGCCACAAGGGATTGAATCATTACCACAAAACTTTATTAAGGGAATAGACCCAGATAACGCTATCCAAAGAGAGGTGATAAAATCTCTAAAAATATTATCAACGGCAGAACTCCCCTTGATTGTTATCGCAGACACCTTTGGGCGTATTGTTTGGTACTCACAAGGGTATCAAATAGGAACCGGAACTCACTTAATAACAGCTATCAATAAACTAAACAAGAATTAAACAAGAATTAAACAAGAATTAAACAAGAATTAAACAAGAATTAAGCAAGAATTTAAGCAAGCATTAAGCAAGATTTAAATACAAATTAAAAATCAATTAAGATAAATAGGCAGTAAATATCAAATAATGAATATATATTAGCAAAAAATAATTAACAATATAACTTATGAAGAGAGCACTATCTGTACTTATTCTAACCCTTATCACGATTAACGCGATACAATCGCAAGAGAGATCGTTATCGCAAGAAAAATCGTTATCTCAAGAGAGATCACTATCTCAAAACAGAGCGTTCATCAAAGCTAATAAGAGATCATTCGAGCGAAATGAGATAAGAGTCAACTTATTATCATCTGTTATTGGTTTTCCGGAATTCAACTACGAACGATTCCTGGAATCAAATTTTGGACTGGGAGTTGCCGGATCTCTCTATTTGGTTGAAGAGACAAACATCAGATCTATGCTTATCCCTTACGGGCGCCTCTACTTTGGAGAAAAAGTATGTGCAGGATTCTTTATTGAGGGCAACTTAGGACTTATTACAGAAAAGTTGTACCCAAGTACAATCACAACAAATCTGGGAATTGGAGTGGCTATCGGATACAAATTCCTAACAATTAACAACTGGGTAGGCGATATCCATCTGGGAGTAGGGCGGATATACGGAGGATCACATGTTGAAGCGTATCCAAGAATTGGGGTTTCGCTTGGAAAACGGTTTTAGTTAATTTGTTGCTGCCGCCACCCCCTAGTCTTTAGAGTTCAATCTTCTTTCTTCTATTGCCCGTTCAATTTCACGTTTAACTCTCCTCTCTTCTTCTAACTTCTGCTCCCTATAAAATATTTCTCTTTTACAACTGCAAAAGTTGGGATCTCCATTGCAACTAGGACACCTTTTTGTAGAGTACCTATTATCCGACTCAGAGGAACTAGCAGCTTTATCGGATCCACTTCCTAAAATATATAATACTACAAAAGCCAAAAGCGCAACAACAAGAAGAGGCGTGAAATGAACTAAAAGCCAAAGTGTTGTTGCAGATAAAATAAGGTAGAAAACAGCAACAAGAAGAGCATAGCCCCAGCCATCGTAGTAGGAAATCTCTTTAAAGATTCTGATTATTTGAATTGTTTGAACAATTAAAAGAGCAATAAAAACTAGATACACCAATTCTGCAATGAAGTATGAGGATGCAATGTATAAAACTGCAGCTGCAGGCCATGCATAAAGTCCCAACTTCCATTTTACATCGCCACCATGATTATAATTAAAATCTTCCAGTGTCTCAAGAAATGCTTTTATTTGGATATAAACTACCGATGAAAAAAGTAAAAAATTTAAAATCGACCACAACCAGCCAACTTGAGAGGGTGAGCAAAACCATGTTGCGTTATCACCTAATGCATACAAATAGGATAACTGCGCTAATGCATTAATTATCATAACTATCCAATTGATAGTATGAAGAGGATTATCAAGATATCCCTCTTCACGTCTTCGTTTTAGTATAAAAATGAGAGTGATTGCACTTAAACCAAGAATTACATACAGCAACTCAAGTTTATAAATTTGTAGCGAAGATAGCCAACTTGCAAATTGTGATAACATTGGTTGAGTTTTGAATTTTTAATTTTTTATAATTCAAATTTATCAAAAATTTTGTTAGTTGCTGCCTCCTTAGTATAAAAGGGTGTAGCCTTTACCTTGGCAGTGTGGGCATTTTCTTTGCACATGGACGGTGCCGTGAACCAGAAGCTCAGAGCAATGTTTACATCTGGTTTTCACGTCAGTGTGTGTGCCGTAAGTAGGTACGGTTTGGAGAATGCAGATCAAGCCGCTTCCGTTGCAGTGAGTGCAGAGGACTCTTTGAGGCTCCTTTTGTTTTGCAGAGGAGCGACTCTGTTCATATGTCGATGATTGGCTTTGCCCGTAGGTAGTGGTTTGGCTCTTTCCGCCATATGTAGTTTGAGGAGTAGGCTGGGGGGCTGGTTGGGATGCTCCATTCAGATAATTAAACAAAGCAATCTGTTGTTCTATCAGTTTAGAATCAGAAATTAATTTTAAATTCGAGTATTTACTGCGTGCTTTCTCAAAATTTCCTGCACCTATATATAGGTTTGCAACCACATCTATTGTATAAGAGGCATTTGAAAATCCATAAGAAATTAGATCGGCTAATAACTCCATGCTTTTTTGACACCCTTTTAAGCTAGCTTTGTTTAACCACTTTTCGGCCTTTGTATATTCCCCTTTCGAGTAAAAATAATCTCCCAATTCGGCCTGAGCTTCAGTCAATCCACCCTCGGCAGCTTGCTCCAGCCAAACAAGAGCAATCAATTCACTTTTTTCTATTCCATCCCGGCCAAATCGGTAAGTGTTATACAACCCGTATATTGCACGGATATCCGGGTTATTGCCCACCGCATATTTGCTAAAGGCGTCAAAACTAGATTTAGGTAAGGATAAAGTATCTATTCCCATTGCCAATGCGCACCTTTTTGCCCCTTTTGAACTGTAATCACGAATATCGCTTAGTAAATATAGTTTTAATGCTCTCTCATAACTCTTTTCGCAACCTTGACCCTCTTCATAAAGTCCTGCCAATCTATACATTGCTCCTTGATTACCCTCAGCAGCAGCAACATTGTAGTATTTGAAAGCCTCTGCATAATCTCTGAGCAATCCACCAAGGCCAGTTTCGTAAAAAAAACCGATCCGAAAAATTGCCTCGGGGTCCTTTCTGAACGCTGCCAAAGTGTACAATCTCAAAGCTTCGGTGTAGTTTTCTTGTACCCCCGACCCTAATTCGTAGCATGAAGCAAGCTTTGTAAGAGCCCAAGCCTTACCCTTCTCAGCATCAGGCAAATACTTGGCTGCCCAACCTGTTTGAGCCAATAGTTGAGTCGGTGAAAAATGTAATAATGTGCAGATAATGAACGCATAAAACAGCAAGAATGCCAAAGGAGCATAAAGCTTTTTCATATCAAAAAAGTTTAAGTATATTCCTAATCAAGAAAAGTCAGATAGATTTTTAAATTTACACAAAATATTATTAGAAAGTGTAAAAAAACTTTTTTTTGTTGACCATTTTTGTTGCTGCCGCACTTCGTGGGCTTTAACAGAAAATCAATTGATTGCAAACGGCAAATCAAAATTTTGAATTAAAAATGAACCGCAAAGGTGCGAAATGAGCGCTATTATTCAATGAGCGACATATTTGCACTGAAATTTCAAATCTGCATTTGCAACTGCTTGAAAATGAATTAAAGCCCACGAAGTGCGGCAGCCGATGCGCCTGCTCACGCCGCAAGCAGCCGCTGCGCTCCGCCGCCTGGCTCCAAAAAGTTATTCTCGGGCAAAGGTTATTCCCGCAGCTGCCGCCCATTGAAAAGAGAGGCAGGCAGCTTTGGGCGGGAAATAACCGTAATTGCACGGGCAAATAACTTTTTACTGCCGTTACTGCAGAATTATTGTTGGTACAGAAATTTCAGCTGCTGCCCCTGCCACTAAGTGCGTCAGCTGCCACTACGCGTATAGGTACTCAACGCCTCGAAATACTCTTCGAAAGCTCTTCGCCCGGTTTGGGTTATCCGACAGGTGGTTCTCGGCTTTTTGCCGATATACCCTTTATCCACCTCAATGTATTGTGCCTGAGACAGTTTCTCTATCTGCACACTAAGGTTCCCCGCAGTAGAGCCAGTTTTCTCTTTCAGATAAACAAAATCGGCCTCTTCAAGAGAAATAAGCAGCGACATTACAGCAAGACGTAATTGGGAATGAAGCAAAGGGTCTAACTCCTTAAAAGATATATTATTATCTACATTCATAACGCTTAAGAATTATTATTTCCCTTTGCTCGTCTGCAGGCAAGATTAAGAAAATGACCCGGAACGATGAGAATAATTACAGCAAAGAAAGCGTAAATTAATAATTGATTCAACCCCGGAACCATCAACATTGTGAAACTCAGAATAATTCCAACATACCCTGCAATTGTAATAGGACGAAATTTAATAATCTGCCCGCTGATTGCAACACCTGAGTTAATCAGCAAAGAAATTACAAACAGGATAGGGTAGGATTTGTGGTCGATAAATGTGTAAATCGAAAGCAGCATGCACACAATGCCAATCACAATCCACACATTTGTGATTACTCTACCGGCAAATGTCACAGCACCCTTGTTTCGTCTCTTTAAAAGGTAGAACATTCCCGGGTAGCCGATGGCCGGAATAGCAAACCAGAGCAGGTGGAACCTACTATCGCCGGTTTTTAGCAATAAAAAATAGATTGCAATCGACACAAAAAACCATACATAGCCCCAAAGCAAGAAAATATTTCCGCCTCCATGCTCAAGATTGTTACGAGTCTCCCTAATCATCTTGCTAATTAGCTCAAGACTCTCATTTTGTGTTAAGTTTTTCTCTTCCATCTTTTTAAATTTTGTTGTTTAGTGTTCAATTATTTGTTCTTTAGTGATCAACGGTTTATTGTTTAATAATCAACAGTTTGTTGTTTAGTGTTCAATTATTTGTTGTTTAGTGCTCAACAGCTTGTTGTTTAGTACTCAATTGTTTGATTCATTTGACATGCACTAGTTAGACACTTATCTCATTTCGCAAATAAGTTTATAAAATAAACCAAAGAGCCCTAAAAAAGTGCAACCAAGATTGCCGAGATTGCACTTTGCAAATATAAACAAGTTTATAATGCAAACCAAATTTATTTTCTACTCTTGCTTACTTCGTAGATTTTAGTTCGCATAAATTTTTTTATCTTTATTTGAAATGATGGATATAATACTTCTAATTTTATCAATAATCTTGCTAATAACAGGAATTGTTGGTTCTATCCTGCCGGTTTTGCCAGGTCCACCCTTGGCATTTGCTGCACTTATTGTGCTTCACTTTACCAAATATGCCCATTTCAGCACGGCTCTACTAGTAACTCTTGGTCTTATAACTCTGATTATCACTGTGCTTGACTATTTTATTCCCGCCTGGAGTACAAAGAAATTTGGTGGAAGCGGATATGGCTCTCGCGGAGCTATTGCTGGGATGATAGTGGGACTCCTTTTCGGACCCATCGGCCTTATAATAGGGCCGTTCATAGGTGCCTACCTGGGTGAGCTGCTCGGCGGCCAAAATTCGCAATTCGCACTAAAATCAGCCATCGGATCTTTTATCGGCTTCCTTCTTGGTACTGGCCTCAAACTAATTTTATCGTTAATCATCCTCTACTATTGGGTAAAGGGCTTATAAACATCATTTCGAAGCTGCAGCTGCCGCACTTCGTAGGCTTTGGTTGAAAATCAATCGATTAAAAACGGCAATTCAAAATTTTAATTCAAATATAAGCGGCAGAAGCGCGAAATGAGCAGCAGCTTTGAATTGAAATTTCAGATGAATTGAAATTTCAGATTTGCATTTGCAAGTGCTTGGTAATGAGGCGAAGCCCACGAAGTGCTGTAGCCGCATGCAGCTATCTAGTCCTTAATGCAGCGTACCGATACGCCCATAGCTCGACTGAAGTTGCCAAAGCTCGAAACGTTATCAGTGAATACTAAGTACCATGATGAGGTGCTAAATATAGTGCTTGACCAATAGTAACCATAAGAGCCCATATCAATCGTCCCGTTACTGCTGCCACGGTATCCCGTTACAGTCAGTTTCAATGGGCTTGCAAATGCTCCTTCTCGGTTGTTGGGTGACCAACTCAAACTCTCGTAATACCAATCTGTCTCTGTTGGAAGTCTGAATCCGTCAGGACAAGGGTTGTTTGTTCCTGATACACCCTGCCAAAGATTATTGTTTTGTGGAATGCGCCAGTCGTAAGGAGAATTAATTACCTTTAAGAAATAACTGTTTCCCGGAGTGTCGCTGTATGCATTACTGAATATTGTCGAGCTATTCCGTTTCTCGTGCCCGTCCGTTAGCCTGCCCCATTGGTATAAATCTCCGTAAGCATCTGTATCGCTAGACCTTGTAGCAACCCTGGTTGCACCTAAGTTTCTGTCCATCCACACCTTACCTGCTCCTCCTAAAACAACATTTTCGAGAGTAGCATCGGCAGCATTAATGGAAACAACATATTTCTGACCTCGCAAAAATCCTCCTACCGGAACCGCTTTTTGGAGATACTTCCAAGTTCCTCCATCCATTTTTATTCCTATAAGACACTGATCAACAGGAGTATTAGGGTTGATAACCATATATACTTTTGTGTCGGCATTAGTAGCAGTAAGGGTTGCCGGCGATGTAAGAGTTGTTGTTACTTTGGTTGATGCGCCGGAAATAGCCGCAATAGAATAAGCTACTCCTGCATCGGGTGACGCCTGGGTTATATCTACAGTAGCACCGCTAAAGGCAAAACTTTTATTTCCCTCTAAGCTGATTTCCTTGAGGTTACCCGATCCTTTTATTTGAAATTCGATTACTGTGAAAAGGTGTTTGTATCTTAGCTTAACCTCGGTATTATTGTTTACAAGATCTTGATTATCAGGAGATGTTACCGATGTTGGTATAGCAATTAAAAAATCAAGGGCTCCTATATGTGCAGTGCTGTTAGCTGCCGATTGAGTCTGATTCGCGGGAAGCGATATGGGGATAGCTGTAACAGAATGAGAGCCAGGTGCATAGGGATAGTAGGCGTAGAAGGTATGAGAAGTATTGGCAGTTCCCCAATACATAGTTCCCGTAAAGTCCGATACTGCAGCACTGGTTACGGCGGTAAATTCGGCATTGACAACAGCTGAGCCCGCACCACCTGCAGCAGTACGAGCTTGTGTAGAGTATATTCCAACCTTATCTGTCCCTGCCACCCACGAGGTAACAAGGCCGTTAAGAGTTGTCTTGGTAGCGTCAACGTTACCATCTCCAGAAATTTTAATTAGCTGTGATGTGATTTCGTTCGTGGGTTTATCTTCATTTTCATTCAGAGATTGCTTTTCGCATGAAGAGAAAATAAAAACAAAAGCCAAGGCAATAGCCACGTATTTTTTAAAATTACTTTCCATTTAATCAATATTTAAATGTATACTGGTTACCAAGAGCGTTCTTCTAAGTCTTCAGTTGAGTTGGCGAATCCCTTTTCTACTTTAACTTGAATCACCTTGATTTGTGGTGGCAGATATGACTGGCCGGTTGAGCAGGATTTTTCCTGTTCAGTTAAATTTTTTTCTGTTTCCATAATTTGTGATTATTTAATTTTTTTGAAGATGTTGCTGCCGCCGAAGCTGCAGCTGTCGCACTTCGTGGGCTTTGGTTGATAATCAATTGATTAAAAACGGCAATTCAAAATTTTAATTCAAATATAAGCGGCAGAAGCGTGAAATGAGCAGCAGCTGTGAATTGAAATTTCAGATTTGGATTTGCAAATGCTTGAAAATGAGGCGAAGCCCACGAAGTGCGGCAGCCGCTTCTCCTGCGCTTCGCGCTTTTAACACACCGCCCGCGGCGGTGACCATTGATTCATTGATTGGTGCGCTTCGCGCTTTTTAACACACCGCCCGCGGCGGTGACCATTGATTCATTGATTGGTGCGCTTCGCGCTTTTAACACACCGCCCGCGGCGGTGACCATTTTTGTTGCTGCCGCCGAAGCTGCAGCTGTCGCACTTCGTGGGCTTTGATTGATAATGAATTGATTAAAAACGGCAATTCAAAATTTTAATTCAAAAATGAACCGCAGAAGCGTGAAATGAGTAGCAGCTTTGAATTGAAATTTCAGATTTGCATTTGCAAATTCTTGAAAATGAGGCGAAGCCCACGAAGTGCGGCAGCTGTGTGCAGCCCGAAGTGCGGCAGCCGTGTGCAGCAGGGGCGAAAAAGAAGTGGCAGCTGTGTGCGGCTGTGTGCAGCTGGAAGTGAATTGAAATTTCAGATTTGCATTTGCAAGTGCTTGGTAATGAGGCGAAGCCCACGAAGTGCGGCAGCCGTGTGCAGCAGGGGCGAAAAAGAAGTGGCAGCTGTGTGCGGCTGTGTGCAGCTGGAAGTGAATTGAAATTTCAGATTTGCATTTGCAAATGCTTGAAAATGAGGCGAAGCCCACGAAGTGCTGCAGCCGTGTGCAGCAGCCGTGCAGCTCGAAGTGAATTGAAATTTCAGATTTGCATTTGCAAATTCTTGAAAATGAGGCGAAGCCCACGAAGTGCGGCAGCTGTGTGCAGCCTGGCGAAAAAAAAAAGTGGCAGCTGTGTGCGGCTGTGTGCGGCTGGAAGTGAATTGAAATTTCAGATTTGGATTTGCAAATGCTTGAAAATGAGGCGAAGCCCACGAAGTGCTGCAGCCGTGTGCAGCAGCCGTGCAGCTCGAAGTGAATTGAAATTTCAGATTTGCATTTGCAAATGATTGAAAATGAGGCGAAGCCTACGAAGTGCGGCAGCCGTGTGCAGCCGGGCGAAAAAAAAGTGCAGCCGTGTGCAGCAGCTGTGAATTGAAATTTCAGATTTGCATTTGCAAGTGCTTGGTAATGAGGCGAAGCCCACGAAGTGCGGCAGCCGTGCCGCCGCCGAAGTGCGGCAGCCGTGCCGCCGCCTCTACTCTTTAATACACCTCACCGAATGGCCTTGGCCGCGCGACAGCGCATCGCGATAGATGTATCGGTACCCCGGGTAAATCAAACGAGCCGCACCATTGCGAGCCCCCACAGGATCGGACGCCCACCAATAGGCAGCCTTACCCGCACCAACACCCTCGCCAATAACAGAGATCAACCCAGTTGGCTTAGCATTAAAACCACTCTCGTTGGTACCATTATCATCGCCATCCCAACCCGACTTAGACTTCATCTTATTGTACGCCGCCTCGGCACCACCCAAATAATCTATCAACTGCTGCCAATCGGCATCGGAAGGCACCCTCCAACCCTCGGGACACAACCCACGAGGATCGGCCACCGCATACCAATTGTAGAACTTACCATGTATCGCCCCCTCCTCCTCATCCATACCATAGTAGCACCAAGCAGGCCCCTTCTCCTTGTGCACATCGCTCCAATCATCCTCATAATCGATGTACTCAATCTCACTACCATCCCTAAACACCGTCACACCCAAGTTCTCTGCCATCCACTCCTGCTCACCAATCACCACCGACTTAATTTTTTTACCATCACTCTCCTTGCCACCCCCCGACTTAGACCCCCCGCAAGAGGCCGTAAGAGCTAAAGCTACCATAAGCCAAAGCCCAAATTTTAATAATCGTTTCATGACTTTAAAAATTTTAGTTTGTATTGAAGTGTCCTAACCACTGCCAAACGCAATGGCCGTAATAATGTCCAAAAAATACCAAAAAGAGCCATCCACCTACCAACCCCCCTGCAAGTTACCCTGCCAATTATCTCACCGGCCATACACACCTCACTCCCCACCAAATTGGCATCGCCCATAAGAACAAAACCCAATAGCTCACCACCAGCACGCAAACCCCTACCAGCACGCAACACCTTTACCACACGATGAATAACATAACGCCCATCTGCCAACTGAGCCAAAACAATATCGAACCTCCTTATAGCCCCCGCATCTACCGGCCAAACCACTACCACATCTAAATTACAGATTGTAGGCCTCATAGAATTACCCGTTGCCTTTAACGTAACAGAGCGCCCCTGAGCAATAAAATGCCGAACCTCATCAAAAACCACATCGGCACTCAAACACCTAACACCACCAACCGCACCACCAACCGCCCCACCAACCGCCGCATAACAGTATCGCGCCGCATGAGCATTGGGCAAACAGTGCAAAGTGTATGTAGGTATTAAAGAGACCACCCTCTCTACCGTATTGTAGATATTATTCTCAACAGAGATATCCCAAGGAGCAGTAGAGCAAGAGGGTAGGAGCGATGCAAAAGCGCGGATGGGATTCTCATCTCTTTTTATAAGGTTTTGTGCAGATGAGTTTTGAGAATCTTTTGCCTGATACAACCGTACTACCGCACCAACAGGAGCGCACCTGTTTAAATAGCAAGGGGTCTTCCCACTCCAAGGCGACCCCCACACTACAACCCGCTCATCTCCATCTGAGCCCGTCTCAACCCTTAAGATTGGATTATCGTCGTTAAGCAACTCGCTACCATCTACATACCTCAGCCAAAGCCCCGAATGAGTACTCTTACCGGTTCCACTTCTTCCTGTAAACAGAAAACCCCTGCCCCCATTTACAACCACCGAAGCATGAAGCATAAGAGCAGAAAAACGCGAAGAACAGAAGGCGAACAGCATCATTATCATGTTATTCAGCACCATAGCCCCCTCTTTAGAACAACTGCCAATAGAGCAATACGCAATAGAGTAGTCGCCCGACGTAATAAGTCTATACCCCCCAACACCCCCCTTTTGAATAGAGTACTCAAACCCAAACCTTCCCCCCTCTAACCGGTAGCCACAACAATCAACACCCTCGGAACTGAAACTAATCAACTCCTCTCTGCACCCCTCCCACAGCAACTCACCATCTACCCGCAACCTAAAGATACACTCAATAGAGCGAGCCCCCCCCTGCGCTCCCCCCCGGCTAAGCTCAAAGTTCCCGTACCCATCCATAAATGAGAAGAGAGACTCATGCCCCCTGGCAACAAGCAACTCAAACGGCAAACCCGCCACTATGAATCTCTTACTCCTGTACACAACGAACCGGCAGTGCCCACTCTCTTAACCCGTCGGACACAGGATTTATCTCTGTAGACCTAAAACTGGAGGTAAATGCATAAGAGGGATTACTCTCGGTAGCATTCCTAGATGGAGTGGCACTCCAAACATATCCCCAAATAGATGGCGATGCAAAGTAGCCATCCTGAGTAATGTATGAAGATATAGGAAAGAAGAGCCCTCTAAAATTATCGTTATACCGTACATAAGGGATAGGAATGCTTGAATAATCCCAAAATGGCTTCCCAAAAAGATCTCTAAGCTCCCTGCTCGTAGGCATCCTCCACCCAGCACCCAAATACACACGACAAGGATCGCCTATACCGTTTGCCGGAGAGTCTGTTATTGGTTTACTTGAAGGATTCTCTAGAATGCTACTCGCATAATCGGTTGCATCGTAAGGGTTTACGATGTTCCACACAGGAGTTTGAGTAAAAGCAGAGGGCTTAACAACAGCCGTAAGAGTAGAGCCCTCCCATCCAATGAGACCACCCCAACGAAAGTATAGACCACCATCTAAAACCCCGCCAACCCTACAACCATTTGCCCCATCTGCAACCAGATGCCCAGTTGCCCATTTTACCCCATTAATAGCCCTTGTAGGGCTATATACCATAGAGCCGGTACCACTACTGCTCATATTAAAATAGTAGAGCTTCCCCGCCTCAAACCTATTGCCAAAATTGAGAAGCTGCCCCGCAGAGATTGTAACCACCCTAGAATACCACATATGATTCCAGATTGTTATCTCAATTGTCTTACCCGTTAAATCTTTAGAAGGCAATACAGGAATATAGGCGTGGTATATATCTTCCGATATATAGAGATCTGATGTCTGAAGAACAATATTATTAGAATAGGTGTATTTAGACTCCGCAGGTTTAGAGTCGTCGAACTCAACGGCAAAAACCTTAGCCGCAGATGTATCGGCGTCTATACAACGCAACATAATGTACAGAGGGTTAGATGAATCCTCTAAATCAATGAACGCTTTTCCTATTCTAAACTGAAGCAACCCCGTTTTATGAGTGAAACTCATTGCCGGAATGGTGTTGGCAGCGCTTGCCGTAGCCGTAGCCGTCATCACCATTTTAGAGCTGACAACGTCTGTAGAGCCACCTAACTGCCTAAACACATCGTACCCACTCAACTTAAGATGGCCGTTTACAACCGATACCGAAGAGGGATAGTATGCATTTATTGCAGCCCCGGCACTAAAGGTTAAAGCCGCACCCGTGAACTCGGCCCTTTTTGTACCGGCACCACTGCTCAACGTATACACACGACTCTCATCGGCATCCTCAACCTTAATCATATCGCCATCTTCCCAACTAACGGCCGCCCCATTCACCGAATGGTTGCTACCGTAAGCGATAGTGGCCTTAGTTGCCGGGTCGTCCGGGATAGACGCATAAAGAGTTGCACTCTTATGCTCAGAATTTTCAATAAGCTGTAACTTATTGCACCCCGCTACCAATATTATAGCAGCGGCGGCAGTCAATAATAACCTAGCCATGGCTTTAGCTTATTACCAATTAGAAATCATTTCCCCCACCATCGCCAAAATCACCCGCACTTCCCTGCATAACTGCACTTTCAATCTCCAGCTCTATTACCTCAATAGAAGGAGCCACGTAATGCTCACGCTTACATTCACATAGTGTGTGCTTCTTGAACTGTTTTTCCATAATCACTTATTTTAAAGGTTTGTATGCCAAGATTTTGAGATTACGCAAGATTACCCACACCGAGCCGGTAGTTAGGGCGATAATTCGATTTATTAGACTATAAACCCGAAAGATTTTTTAATTTTCTCTAAAACTCTCTCCTCTCTTTCATGAACAAAAGTTGTGAATTGGCTATAATCAAGCTTGTGGCGATCTATAAGAGCTTTTTCTAGGACTACATCGTCTACATCAACGAAGAACTCTTTAGGATGCTTGTTTGATTTGTTCTGATTTTTAGTTTTAGCCAATATCCAAAAATTACCATATGAATTAATTATATTCCAATCGTACCCTTTTTGCTTAAGGATTGACTGTGGAAAAATATGGTCTATCTCGGGAGCGTTTTTACCATACTTTACACTTGTTCCCGCTCTATCTTGTAACAGATGTAATGTGAGATTTATATTTCTTTGCAATAATTGGGAGTTAAAATCGAAATCACCCTCCCAATATTTTGCCCACTTTTCTGAACTCTCTAAAGGATAAGATATAGATTTGCTCTCTACTAAAGGATATAGCTCCTCTCTTATAAACCTTCCAATTCTATTATCGGCATATCTGCTAAAAGGCCTAGTGTACCCAAAAACTAGAATTGCTTTTCTAACCTTTGCAATCTCACTTTTAGGAACAAGATTATTTGGGGTGTATGCTAAATAGTAAACAAATGGAATTAGGTTTAAATATCCACCTAAAATACTACTGTTAAGGATATTGCACTCGTCTTTAAGAAAATCGACAAGAGATTTTACAGCATTACAAGTCCTCACATAGTTCTCTTTAACCCTTTCAATATTTGAATTCTTCCTAAGAAGATCTACATCAAATTTTGACCCCAAATTAGAAACAGCAAAAAGAGATCTTATTACAAAATCTACATCTATATTCAAATTGTTACCATCATTAATCAGCTTAATGAATTCGGGCAGCTCTTCTGCCGACTCATTCCAGCTCAATTTTAACATACTAAAAATTAGATCAGACCTGCTTAATGATATACCCTGACGGTTAATCCTTACAAATGCCTCTAAGATATCCGATTCAGTTTTCCTGTCCTTACTATTTTGTGGTTTGTTTTCGTCTATTGTAGAGATCTTTAGAACATTGGGGTCGTTAGTGATAGAGTGTACCAGCCGACTCATATTTATTTCTAATCGCAATGACTCTTCATCGGATAGAGAGTACTTATTTATCAAATCTTTCCTCAATCTCAGCAGACTCTCGGGACTACTCTCAAGAATAGATTTTATACTTACATAATGCGGAAACCTATTAGAATCATCTGCTTTCAAGAATTTGAAGATATAGAATACCTCCTTAAAATCGTCACCTGTTGAACCACTAAGTACATCAAAATAGAGCTCTTTACCATTTAATGAACCTTTTAAAGCAATATATATAGACTGCAATCTTTGCTGCCCATCTAAAACTATTCTTAATCTTTTGTTATCGAGATTATTTTTGAATTTATATTGTGCTGTATCTTGATAATCTTCTTCAAACGCACGATACTTAATATCTAAATATGTCTCCCATAACAACACAATACCCAACGGGTATCCCCTCATTATAGAGTCGAAAAGTTTAATTATTCTCTCCTCTCCCCACACAAAGTCTCTTTGAATTGCCGGAAGAACTATCTCGTTATTTTCTATTTGGTTAATTAAGAGGGATATCATATTTAAATATTAGTTTTATTATATCGTAATGGATGCTATGCTATGTGCTATGGTGCTAAGAAAAGCAGAGTTCACAATCTCCCTATCTTTTCATAAAATGCCTGCTCTCTCTTCCGTAAAGAAATCATCTGCGGATGTGTCCCAAAGCGTTTTCACAGCTTGCTGAGTATCTATTGTCCCTTGATTGCCTTAATGGCTACTTGCACCTTGAAGGCGGAACTGTGTTTCTTTCTGCTTGTGTTCATAAGAGTAAGATTAATCATTTTATTAAATTTACCCATTAGTCTGAATTTGCGGGAGAATTATAGTTTTTATGCCATTTAATGCTCACGCTTACATTCACATTATGCCAAGATTTTGAGATTGCGCAAGATTACCCACACCGAGCCGGTTGTAAGGGCAATTATTAGAAAGGCCGATGGGGTGGGGGCAGATATAAAGATGATGGAGATAACAGATTGAGCGGCCATGTATAAGAGAGAGACAACCGGATGGGCTATCTTGTACTCGTTGGCCATAAGCTGATAGAGGTGCTTTCTGTGAGCTAAGAAGATGTTCTCTTTAAGATAGAGCCGATACACAATTGTGAGAACACTGTCTACACCGTACACCATAAGAAGAGCAAGATAGAAGAAATTGCCGCTGGCAACTATCAATTTACCAAGAAGGAAAACAACAATAAAGGCAATAGAGACAGAGCCCACATCGCCGGCAAAACACCTGGCCTTAACTCTAAAATTGAACAGATTGAATACCATAAGAGATATAGCAACCACATACAGAAGCTGGTTGTGAATAAACGGCTCAACATAATTATTGATATACCAAAAAGAGCCCATAACAACCAACGAATACCCCCCTGTAATACCATTTATACCATCCATGAAATTGTAGGCATTAATGATACCGGTAGCAATAATAAGAGCAACAACAGTATAGTACCAAGAAATAGAGTAGAAACCACAATCGGCAAACATAAGCAACATAGCAGCAAAATGCACCACAATCCTGTATTTAGAGGAGAGTGCAGATATATCGTCTATAAAGCTGATTACGGCAATGAGAGAGAGGCCCGCAAAGAAGAGCGAGTAGTTAAAGCCAAAAAGAAGATAGAAGAGAATAACGCCAATATAAAATAGAACACCACCACCACGTATCGTTACCCTTGTATGAGAACTACGCTCGTTTGGCTTGTCTATAATGTTAAACCTGTCTGCAACTCTAAAGTAGAGATGAGCACAAGTAAGAAGAGTGGTTGTGGTTAACAGGTATTCAAGAACATTCACTATTTATGGGATTTAAATGAAGACAAGGTTTTACGGATACCATCCTCGGCACTAACCGGAAGATTTTCAACCCCTATCGCCTTTTTTATCTTATTATTACTCACTATATAGTTCTCTGTAAGCTTTTGTAACCGATGCCTGTTTAAAGGCAGATGAAATGTATCTCCAAGGGCAGCAAGTGCCTTAATTAACTTTTTTTTTACTTTCCATATTCTGCTCTTTCTCCCCTGAGACTCCGCAATGAGCTCTATTAAACGGTTTGTGGAGATAGTTTTATCGTCACAAATATTATAAACCCCCGATTCAATATTAGATTTCAACAACTTATCGATTACAAATAGAAGATTATCTATTGAGGTAAAAGATCGGCTGTTGTTGAAACATCCCAGCGGCCAAGGAATACCCATACTAACCAGTTTAAATAGCTGGTTGAGATTCCCCTTATTCCCTGGACCATGAATCATACATGGACGAAGGATATACACTCTTTTATACTCAAACTTATTGGGCTCCTTTTTTATAATGCTCTGAATATACTCCTCTGCCATTGCTTTAGACTCTCCATAAGGACCAACAGGTTGCGGAACCACATCCTCTGTAAGATAGTCGCCCTTAACAAAATCTGCCACCGCCTTTACCGAGCTGAAAAATATAAAATTTGCAGATTCGCTATCTACAAACTTATCGAATATCCTCTTGGTTAACCCATAGTTAACATCTTTATAAACCCCCTCACTTGTCCTGTTTTTAGTATCATGTGCCATCCCAGCAAGATGTATCACAGCATCGTAATCATTAAAATATACCGCATCTAAATGGTTCCATTGATATGCCGCCCTCACATAATCAGGCACCGACTGACCAAGGTCAATCACATCAATTGTATATCCAAGATTATTTAAATAACTACACAGGTTTGTACCAACAAAACCCGACGCACCGGAGATGAGAATGGTCATATTTCAATTTGTTTTAAGGGTGCTTGGCCCCAGTTAATAAGCTCTTAAATACTCCTCACTCTTCGGATAGATATTCACTATGTTTTAAGGAAGTTTTTGACCTACTCCCATTTTTCGGACATCTCAAAAGTAGAAAATTCGGGGTTTTTGGGAACAGGTCACATTAATGAATATTTAAGTAATCACGAATCTTTCCAGTATATAATTTTTTTACAATAAATATTGGAGAAAATCGCAAAACTAATCTTAGAAAAGGATAAGCTAATTTCCATGTGAAGCCATATAAATCCAAAATACCATTCCAAAATACTTTGAATTCATTAATTGCTTTTGATTTGGACCTCCGTTGATAAAAGTTATCAGAGACTCTAAAATGAAGAACTACATCTGAAATATTAGCAACTTCATAGCCGCCTTTTAAGATTCTAAACCATAATTCAATATCTTCATTAGCATTAAATTCATTTGAGTAAAGATTGTCTGTGGAGAGAAGTTCTTTTCTTATCATAACAGCTGGATGAGCAAATGGACTTGCTTTAACAATATACTTCCTAGCACTTCTAGTATCAGCAGGATATTTACGAATTTTTAAATTGTTAGAATTATTATTAAATTCTTGAATAGAGCCCCCGAGGAGTATTATATTTTTATGTGTATTTAAAAAATTTATTTGGTTTTCAAATCGAGTTGAAGCAGAAATGTCGTCTGAATCCATTCTAGCTATGTAATCTCCAGTACAATATTTAATTCCAACATTTAATGCATTTGCCAATCCCGTATTTACATCTAATGGAACTCTTATTAGCTTATCTTTTAGTCTTTTCTTCCATGAAGACAGAACGGAATATAAATCAGGTGTGAGAGGACCATCTTCTACTATAATAATTTCTGTTGGTTTAAGTATTTGTTTATCCCAAATACTTTCAAGTGCTTTTTGTAAATATTCATGCCTTTCTTTATAATAAACAGACATTAAAACAGAAATATTATTATTTAAATTCTTATCCATAGCTCTGGTATTATTTTATAAATCCCCATTATGTCGAAATCCCCGTTTTAGTACAGGAGTCCTTTAGACTTTTTGGTTAAATTGACCTACTCCCATTTTTCGGACATCTCAAAAGTAGAAAATTTGGGGTTTTGATATATTCAATTTCTACTTCTTCGGGCGTCATATTGATATGGTCTAATCCTTTCGGACAGTTTTTTTTGATTTCTTAATTTATTCACTTAAATAGTTCTTTGACAAATATATAAAATTAATTAAAAGCTTTAAGCGGCGTTATTGAATTGTTTTGCCGGTGTTTCATAGTCAAGACTAGAATGTTCCCGGTGATTGTTGTAAAAGTCAATAAATTCACTGCAGCATTTATGTAGTTCTGTTCCGTTTTCAGGAAGTTCCAGGTAGATTTTATCATGCTTGATAGTTCTAAAGAATCTTTCAATGAATGAGTTATCAGTAGCTCGACCTTTCCCGTCCATTGATATTTGTATGTCATTACTTTTAAGATAATTAACATATTCGTTAGATGTGAATTGACTTCCCTGATCAGAGTTGATTATTTTAGGGACTCCTTGATTTTGAACAGCTTCATTAATTGTGTTGACAACCCAGTCGTCCGTCATTGTGTTAGATATACTCCACCCCACAATATAACGGCTAAACAGATCAATAATGGCGAACAGGTACATAAATCCCTTTTTTAATGGGATGTAGGATATATCGACAGCCCATACCTGGTTGGCTTCAGTAATCTGAAGATTCCTCAATAGATAAGGGTATTTATACTTTGCAGGATCACATATCGTTGTTCTGGGCTTGCAGTAAACGGTTTTAATACGCATCAATCTCATTAGTGAACGAACTTTATAACGACCAATTTTATAACCCTTAGATCTTAATGCCTTCTGCATTCTCCGGGTACCTCTTGTCGGATCCTGAATGTATAGTACATCTATTTCTTTCATTATCTCCAATTCCAGAGAGTCAGCAACTGAGGGTGTATAATACAGAGGACTCCTGTTAATTCCAAGTAATTCACACTGATGACAAATGCTTAGTGCTTTATGATCTCTATCTATCATATCCTTAAGTTGTTCAAATGGAATTATAGTACTTTTTTTTTAAGCCAGTCGTTCTCTACTTTTAATTGACCAATTTGTTTAAAAAGCTCCTCCTTTTCTTTTTCAGCTTCTGC